>Ga0102944_1001120_pt1 | contig 18609 bp, 14 predicted proteins | sample SalPonD_shore_MG_FD_78172 | JGI IMG/M metagenome (GOLD analysis project Ga0102944, IMG submission 78172) | Salt pond soil microbial communities from South San Francisco under conditions of wetland restoration - Salt Pond MetaG... | ecosystem: Environmental > Aquatic > Marine > Intertidal zone >...
CACCGCCATGCGCATGCTCGACAACGTCATCGACTACAACTACTACAGCGTGCCCCAGGCGCGCCGCTCCAACCTGCGCCACCGGCCCGTGGGCCTCGGCATCATGGGCTTCCAGGACGCCCTCTACCGGCAGCGCATTCCCTATGCCTCCGAGGAGGCCGTGACCTTCGCCGATCGCAGCATGGAGGCGGTGAGCTACTATGCCCTGTCCGCCTCCTCGCGGCTGGCCGAGGAGCGCGGTGCCTATTCCAGCTTCGACGGTTCCCTGTGGAGCCGGGGCATCCTGCCCATCGACTCCCTGGACCTGCTGGAACAGGAACGCGGCGGCTTCCTGGACGTGGACCGCAGCCGCTCCCTGGACTGGGACGGCCTGCGCGAGCACATCCAGCGCGTGGGCATGCGCAACTCCAACTGCATGGCCATCGCGCCGACGGCGACCATTTCCAACATCTGCGGCGTGAGCCAGTCCATCGAGCCCACCTACCAGAACCTGTTCGTGAAATCGAACCTGTCCGGCGAGTTCACCGTGGTCAATCCCTACCTGGTGCGCGACCTGAAGGAACGCGGCCTGTGGGACGACGTCATGGTCAACGATCTCAAGTATTTCGACGGCAGCGTGCAGCCCATCAGCCGCATCCCGGACGATCTCAAGCAGCTCTATGCCACCGCCTTCGAGATGGATCCGCGCTGGCTGGTGGAGGCCGGATCGCGACGGCAGAAATGGATCGACCAGGCCCAGTCCCTGAACCTGTACATGTCCGAACCCAACGGCAAGAAACTGGACAACCTGTACAAGCTGGCCTGGGTCAAGGGCCTGAAGACCACCTACTACCTGCGCAGCATGGGCGCCACCCACGTGGAAAAGAGCACCCTGTCCGGCGGGCGCGAGAACCGGCTGGCCGCGGTGGACCGCAACTACGAATCCGGGGAGGAGTCGCAGCCCAAGGCCTGCGCCATCGACGATCCGGAATGCGAGGCCTGCCAGTAAGGCAGCTACAAGCAACAAGCCACAAGCTACAAGGGCTGGGGAGACGGGGGTAAGTATATGTCAGCAGCACTCAGGCAGCGGCGGGAATGGGGGCTCCGGTTCGAGACGGACAGCGGCTCGGTGACACATCTGTTCGAGGAGCCCTGGCTGCTGTCTTCCTGGCATCCGCCCAGGGCGGCCGGCGTCTACGCTATTCTGATCTGCGATGTGAATTGCGAACCGCGGCCGTACCGGGCCATCTACTTCGGCCAGAACGCCAGCCTGGCCGCGTGCGGTTTCCCGGATCGGCACGAGAAGTACGAGGACTGGCTGGGCGCGGCGCATTACATGGGGCTGGGCAAGCTCGGGTACCCCGAGCTGTTCATCTCCATCATGCGCCTGCCCTATTCCACCGAGGCCGCGCGCCGCGGCATCGTGCAGGCCCTGGACGAATGTTACCGGCCGGTCTGCAGCCCGCGGCCCGGACCGGTGGACAGATTGTTAAACACGGCGACAGCCGTCTCGAACGCATAAGTTGAAAGCAATACACGACGATTACGAGGGGTGATGTTATGTCATTGAACTGGGACGATCCCATTGCCAGCGTCCGGCCGCGAGAGAGCCACCAGGAGGAATCCCGTGCACCGCAGCCCGTGGTGGAGGAAAGCCTCAGGAATTTCGAGGCGGAATCCGCCGGCGCGGAGAATTATTCTGCGGACAATTATTCCGTGGACGGCGGTAATGCCGATTCTCCCTCTGCCGTGCCCGCCGCTGCGGCAGCGGGTGCCGAGCAGCACGGCGTCACCGGCCTGGAAGAAGTGGAATTCGGCGCCGAGCGCATCAGCGTCGACGACAAGCAGATGATCAACTGCCGCGCCGATCTGAACCAGCTGGTACCCTTCAAGTACCAGTGGGCCTGGCAGAAGTACCTGGACGGCTGCGCCAACCACTGGATGCCGCAGGAAGTGAACATGAACGCGGACATCGCCCTGTGGAAGGATCCCAACGGCCTCACCGAGGACGAGCGCACCATCATCAAGCGCAACCTGGGCTTCTTCTCCACCGCCGATTCCCTGGTAGCCAACAACCTGGTGCTGGCGGTGTACCGCCTGATCACCAACCCGGAATGCCGCCAGTACCTGCTCAGACAGGCCTTCGAGGAGGCGCTGCACACCCACGCCTACCAGTACTGCATCGAGTCCCTGGGACTGGACGAGGCCGAGGTTTTCAACATGTACCGCGAGGTCCCGGCGGTGCACGACAAGGCGTCCTGGGCCATGAAGTTCACCAAGAGCCTGGGCGATCCGGACTTCCAGACCGGCACGCCGGAGACCGATCAGCGGTTCCTGCGCGACCTCATCGCCTTCTACGTGGTGTTCGAGGGCATCTTCTTCTACGTCGGCTTCGTGCAGATCCTGTCCATGGGCCGGCGCAACAAGATGACCGGCTGCGCCGAGCAGTTCCAGTACATCATGCGTGACGAGTCCATGCACATGAACTTCGGCATCGACGTGATCAACCAGATCAAGATCGAGAATCCGGGCCTGTGGACCGAGGACTTCAAGCAGGAAATCATCCAGATGATCCGCGAGGGCGTGGACTTCGAGATCCGTTACGCCTACGACACCATGCCCCGGGGCGTGCTGGGCCTGAACGCGCCCATGTTCGAGGATTACCTGAAGTTCATCGCCAACCGGCGCTGCGCCCAGATCGGCCTGCCCGAGCAGTACCCGGGCGTCAGCAACCCGTTTCCCTGGATGAGCGAGATCATGGATCTCAAGAAGGAAAAGAACTTCTTCGAAACCCGCGTCACCGAGTACCAGACCGGGGGCGCACTGAGTTGGGATTAAAGACGTGACCGCCTAGCGGGGAGCCAAGAAGGACCTTGGCTGTTGCCCGGCATCTCCAGCCTCTTCCGGATGCCGGGCCTTCTTACACCGAGACGGGGCCCCACCAGGGCCCCGTTTCATTTTCCCCATTTCCTTCCTGTCATTTCAGGCCTTGTCCCGAACCGACGGGAGGGAGCATCGTAGGGTGTGTTAGCAGTGCGCCGGCACTGCGTAACACACCGTTTGAAATTCTTCCTTATGTTCTGCCGGGTCCTTCGCAACAATCCAATGAAGAATTCAAAACGGTGGATTACGCCCCGCAGGGCGTGGCTAATCCACCCTACGATTCCTACCATTCACTGCCGTTTAAAAAACCGCCCCGCCGGCCGCGGTGGGGGGTGACACGGCCGGGGGCGGTCCGCTGGTTGACAGCGTCTCGGGGAGTCAGGAAGGGTTTGCCGGGCCTCCAGCCACGTCCGGACACCGGCAATGTCTGACTGCCGGGACAGTCTGGGAGGCGGATGTGTCAGTTTGATGATCGGCGGATTACGCTTCTGAGAAGGCTGCCCGCAGGAGACGCTGTTTTGGCCCCTTCGCTATACGGGTCACACGGCGTCGGCAGCCGGGCCGTTCTGCGCGTGGATAAAGCGGGTGAAGTCGGCGGCCGGCAACGGCTCACTCAGCAGGAATCCCTGTATGAGGGTGCAGCCCAGGTCCCTGAGGAATGACTCCTGGGCCGGGGTCTCGACTCCCTCGGCCACGGTCTCCATGCCGAGATTGTGGGCCAGCTCGATGATGGCGGTAATGATTTGCCGGGCGGACGGGTCCGTTTCAATGCCCTGGACAAACGAACCGTCGATCTTGAGCGTGTCCACCGGGAAGCGGGTCAGGTAGGCGAGGCTCGAGAAACCGGTACCGAAGTCGTCCAGGGCACGCCGCACGCCCAGTTCTTTCAGGTGTGCCAGCGTCTCTGCCGCCTCGGCCGGCCGCTCCATGAGCATGCTTTCCGTCAGTTCCAGGATCAGGTTTTGCGGCGACAGGTTATGCCTCTGCAGGGCCTCCTCGATACTGGCAACCAGCTCGGGAGAGCGGAACTGGCGGGCCGAGACGTTGACGGCAATACTCATGGCCGGCAGGCCCAGGTCACGCCATTCGGCCAGTTGCCGGCAGGCGGCCTCGATTACCCAGGCGCCGATGGGAACGATCAGGCCGGAACGTTCGGCCACGGGGATGAACTCGGCGGGCGAGACCGGGCCGATATGCCGGGAGTTCCAGCGCAGGAGCGCCTCGGCGCTGCGTATCGAGCCTGTCTGCAGGTGCCTGGTGGGCTGGAAATACAGTTCGAATTCGTTGCGCGCCAGTCCCTGGCGCAGGGCGTTCTCCAGCTCCAGGCTGGACACCACCTCCTGGCTCATCTCCATGGTGTAGAACATGTAGCGATCGCCGCCTTCCTCCTTGGCGCGGTACATGGCGGTATCCGCTGCGCGCAGCAGTTCCTCCGGCGTGCCGCCGTCGTCAGGGAAAATGCTGATGCCGATGCTGCCATGGACATGCAGTTCATGGGTACTGGGCAGTTTGAACGGTATCGCCAGGCTGGACAGCAGGTCCCGGGCCAGGTTGGCGACATCCTGGGATTCTTCCAGGGATTCCAGCAGCACCACGAATTCGTCGCCGCCGAGCCGCGCCAGGGTATCCGCTTCGCGCACCCGTTCGCCGAGCCGGCCGGCCGTTTCCGACAGCAGTTCGTCGCCGACCACGTGCCCCAGGCTGTCGTTGATCTTCTTGAAGTCGTCCAGGTCCAGGAAGAGGACCGCCACCATATTGTTGCGCCGGTGAGCCTGTTCGATGGCATGCTCCAGGCGCGACTGTAGCAGCAGCCTGTTGGGGAGCCCGGTCAACGGATCGTAGTGCGCGAGTTTGTGCAGCTCCTCCTCACTCTGCTTCAACTGACTGATATCCGTGTAGATGGCGACGTAATGGGTCAGCTCGTTACGCTCGTTGTAGACCGAGCTGATGGTCAGCCAGACGGGAAACACCTCGCCGCTCTTGTCCCGGTTCCAGATTTCGCCCTGCCAGTAACCCAGCTTCTCCAGCGAATTCCACAGGTTGCGGTAGAAGTCCCGGTCATGGCGGCCGGACTGGAACACGCGCGTATCCCTTCCCAGCAGCTCTTTCTCCGGGTAACCGGAAACCCTGAGCAGGGCACGGTTGACCGAAATAATCCTTGCCTCACTGTCGGCGATAAGGACGCCGTCGCGGGTGCTTTCGAAGGCGGCGGCGTCCAGGCGCAGCCGTTCCCGGGCCTCATGTTCCTCGGTGATATCGCTCCAGGTGCCGACGATTTCAATACCGGATTCATCGTCGCCGTCGACCTGCCGCGCCTCGACCCGGATCCAGATATAATCACCGCCTTGTTTTCTGAAACGGAATTCATCAAGAAGATGGTCGCCCTCCCGGAAAGCCTGAACGGCATCCGAAACTGCACGATCCCTTTCATCAGGATGTATGTTGTTTTGCCACCAGTAAGGAAGATAGGCTTCCTCCCGTGAATAACCAAGAATGCGTTCGATATTGTCGCTTACCCAGAGCAGGGTGAATTTATCCTGTTGCACCCTGACGGAAAACACCAGTGACGGACTGGTCTCGAGTATATGGTTCAACCGCCTGCTGGTCTCGTGCAGTTCGAGGCGCTCCTGCTCCAGTGCGGCCTCCGCGCGGCGTTGTTCCGTGACATCCACCATCTGCGCGAAGCGGGCCATGCGGTTGCCGAACCGTATGGGATGCGAAGCCACGTTCACTTCGAGAATATCCCCGTTCTTGCGGATATGGCGGAATATGCCGGCGGCGAATCTTCCCCGGCTTGCGGCATCCATGGTCTGCATGAGCTTCGGGATGTCTTCCGGGGGACGAATATCCATCACGCTCATGGACAGCAGTTCCTCGCGCGAATAACCATAGTGAGCAATCATGGCGTTGTTCACGTCAAGGAATTCGAAGGTCTCCGGATCCCAGACACACATGGGTACCGGGTTGGTCTCGAACAGCTCCCGGTAACGGATCTCGCTCTCGCGGATCGCTTCTTCCGCCTGCCTCTGTTCCGTCACGTCCCGGGTCACGCCCAGGAGGCCGACCACCCTGCCCTCTTCAAGCAGCGGCACGGCATGTGTTTCCAGGTGCCTCCTGACGCCCTTGAGACTGACGATATCGAAAGCCAGTTTGCCACTGCCGCCGTTCATGACCTCGCGATGCAGGGCTATGAATTCGTCCCGGTGCTCCGGAACAACCATATCGGCCATGCGTTTTCCCTTCACGACGTCCAGGGAATCCGCGTCGATCATTTTCAGTCCCGCCGGGTTCATTTCCACCAGTGCGCCATTGGGCGCCAGGACCTTGACACAATCGGGTTCCAGCTCAATGATGAGGCGGCGAAAACTCTCGCTGCGGTGCAGTTCGTCCACTGTCTCCTTCAGGGGCGTTACATCCGTGAGCGTGCCGATATAACCGCTCAACCTACCCATGGAATCGAATACCGGGCGGCCTACCTCGGTGACCCAGTGAATCCTGCCGTCCCGGCTCCGGATACGGTACTCATAGGAAAACTCCCTGGGCTGCCTGTTTCTGGTCTGGACAAATTCCGTTATCCAGCCGCGATCATCCTCAAGCACAAAATCCAGCCAGTTGTACCCCAGTATCTCCTCTTCGTCTTCGATTCCGGTAAGTTGTTTTATGGTTTGATTGTTGTACGTCACCCCCCGCTCTGCATCGGCGTAATAGATGCCTATGGGGGACAGTTCCGCCAGGTCCTCGTACTTGTTCAGTCCTCTCTGCAGCTCCAGCTCCGCCAGCTTCCTGTCCGTGATATCCACGTGGGACCCCAGCAGTCTTTCCGGCTCGCCGTCGGCGCCGTGAATCACGGCCCCCTGGGTCAGGATCCAGCGGTAAGAGCCGTCCTTGTGCAGGAAGCGGAACTCGGCCTTGAGATCGGCGCCGCCTTTTTCGGCGACCCTCCTTGCATTCGCCTCGGTCCGCTCCAGGTCGTCGGGATGAACCCGGCTGCGCCACTCCTCGAAGGAATCGCCGATTTCATCGTCCTCGTAACCGATCTGCCGTTTCCATTCCGGTGAGTAATACACCTTGTCGTTGCGCAGGTTCCAGTCCCATAACCCGACCTGCGCGGCACTGACGGCGGTCTTGAGCCGTTCCTGCGCCTCGTTCAGGGCCTGTTCCATCGCCTTGCGCCTGGAAATGTCCGTGAGCATGCCCAGGAAACACTTGATGCGGCCCTGATCGTCGTACTGGGGAATCACCGTCCCCAGTACCCAGATAACGGTCCCGTCCGGATGCCGCCAGCGGAATTCCTCGGCCAGCGATTCACCGGTTTCCGTGGTTTTCTGCAGAGCAACCAGCAGGCGGTCACGATCATCCTCGTGTACGGCGGACTGCCAGCCCTTGCCCAGGCAATCCTCCACCGGCCGGCCGATCAGCTTCGCCGCCCGTTCATTGACATAGATGGCATCGCCGGGAACCTCCGCGCTGAGTATGCCGCCCGGCGCCATGGAGGCAATATCCAGTTGGCCGAGATCCTTGAACGCACGCTGGACGATGGCGAGCCGCCGCGACAGGAATACTCGCAGCAGGATGAACAACGGCACTGCCGTGATCAGGAAATAGAGGATACCCGCCAGAAACCAGGTTTGACTCGGTGTATCGGATTCAACAGGAAGGAAAGGCAGGGGCAGGGGATCATCGGTAAACAATACCCATAGCATACCCAGGATTAGGTACCCAGCGGTGATATAGAGTGCCTGCCGGCTTTCTGGCTCCAACTTCATCGTCTGTCAGCATCACCGGTCTGCATGAATTCTGAAGCCGGGGCCCAGAATTGTGATCGGTGCTCAGCGTCCTCGAGTCAAGATACATGCTTACCGGGATCACAGCTAGGCGATGGCCGGCGAAGCAGCGTCTGCTTTCTCCGCCCAATGTTTTTGCGCAATCTCCGTCCTGCACAAAATTATGGAATCAACTGCTTATTATTATATTTGTAATGAAAAGTATAATTCAGCGGTGCATACCTAATCCAGCAGTTCCGGCAACCGCGCCGCATCTTCCGCCGCGTACCAGGCCAGTCGCACAGGCTGTTTCGTGAAAAGTTGCGGAAAATGGCCGTCGATGACTCCGGACGCAGCCAGGTCCTCCAGGGGCCGTTCCCCGTCCACCGCCAGGGACTTCACCAGTATCAGGCCCGCAAGGCCCAGCTCCTGGGCCAGCCATAGCGCCAGGCTATCGGAGGTGACCTCCCAGCCGGCGGGCAATGCGGCGTTGCCGCTAACCATCGAGTACGGCAGCCACAGGGGAACACCCCCATCCTTCAGAACGGCCCGGATCTCACCGGCGGTGTGGGCGGGGATCAGACGTGGTGCGCGTTCGTGCAGGACGGCCGCGTACTCCTCCATGGCCAGCACGGCGCGGCGGTGGGCCTCGCTGTCGTCAAACCCGAAACGCCGCTGTGCCTCGCGCACGGCATCGGCGAAACGTCCGCCGCCGGGCACGACCACCAGCCGCCCTGCCCCGTGCATCACAATGGCGTCCAGCCACGGCTGCAGGTATGCGGAGTCCTGCAGGCTGCCGCCGACTTTTATGATCCACATTATGACCCCGCACGCGACAAGAACAAATCACACAAAAAAAATACCGTCATGCCGGAAAATTCGAAGAATTTATCCGGCATCCAGTCATGGATAAACGATTGCGTGGATACCGGATAACGCCTGCGGCGTTTCCGGTATGACGAAAAATTTAATCGAACCGGAAGCAGGTGAATCGTAAATCGTAAAAACGTCCGGAATTCTCTGTCCGTCACAAACTATTCACCATTCACTATTCACTACTTACTTTTCTCGCCTGTTTCCGCTCAAACAGCCTGAGCAGCGACTCCACCTTGGTAAAGCATTCCTTGTATTCCGATTCCATGTCCGAGTCGGCAACGATGCCGCCGCCGGCCCAGCAGTGGATGACGTGGTCGTGGTGTACCAGGGTGCGGATGGCGATGTTGGTATCCATGTCGCCGTCGAAGCCGATGTAGCCGAGGGCGCCGCAGTAGACACTGCGCCGGTGCGGCTCCACTTCCTCGATGATCTGCATGGCGCGCAGCTTGGGGGCGCCGGTGATGGAGCCGCCGGGGAAACAGTCGCGCAACAGATCCAGGGCGTGGCGGTCCTTTGCCAGCCGGCCGGTGATGGTGCTCACCAGGTGATGAACGGTGGCGTAGGTTTCCAGGGCGAACAGCTTCGGCACATCGACGCTGCCGATCTCGCAGTTGATGCCGATGTCGTTGCGCAGCAGATCCACGATCATGAGGTTCTCGGCACGATCCTTTTCGCTTTCCAGGAGCTGGCCGGCCAGGGCCTTGTCCTCGTAGGCATAGGCGGATCGGCGGATAGTGCCCTTGATGGGCTTGGTTTCCACCTGGCCGTTGCGCAGGTTCAGGAAACGTTCCGGCGAGGAACTCAGCACCGCGCCCCGGGGGAGGCGGAAGAAACAGGAATACGGCGCCGGGTTGCACTGGCGCATGGCCAGGTAGATATCCCAGGGATCGCCGTCCACGTCGAAGGTGAATTCCTGGGTCAGGTTCACCTGGTAGCAATCGCCGTCGTGTATGTACTGCTTGACCCGGGCCAGGGCATCGGCATAGCCGGCCTTGTCGAAGCTGGAGTGCATGTCCGAGGTGGCAGAAAATTGCGGCAGGTGCGCCGGGGCCGGCTGGTAAAACAACTTCTGCAGGCCGTCCCAGTGCCGCTCCGTTTCCGGATCCCGGCATTGGCCCGCCAGCCAGGTCCGGCGTGCGTGATGATCGACAATTACCGCCCAGTCGTAGATACCCACGGCCAGATCCGGCACCGGCACGGTCTCCTTGTCCCGGGCGGAAAAGTGCTCGCGGCGCCGGCACAGGTCGTAACCGAAATAACCGAGGGCGCCGCCGCAGAACGGCAGGCCGGAATAGTTGTGCGCGGGCTCGCCCAGGGCGGCCCGGACGAGATCGAAAGGATCTCCCTCGGAACTGCGAACGCGGCCGTGATCTTCGATGCGTGTCTCCCGGCCGCTGGTGGTAATGGTCTTGAAGGGACGGGCCGCGATGATGTCGAAGCGCCCGGCATCGATATACGGGTAGCCGCTGTCCAGGAAGATGCTCCACGGTTCGGAAGCAACCGCTGCAAACAGTTCCGCGGAGTTGCGGCGATAGGGAAGTTCGGCAATTTTCATGGCGCTGGACTCTGCCCGGCGAGCTGCGCCACGGCGACGGCGGTGGCGCAGTCGGAAGCCTTGTCGCGCAGTATATCATCCATGTCCAGGTGGGCGTCGAACTCCACCGATTCGCAGCCCTGGTAACGGGCCAGTTCCCGGACCAGGAAGCGACCGCTGCCGGCACCCACCAGCAACCGGGCCGGTCCCGATCCGATGCGGAACAGGACTTCGTTGATGATCTTGATCTGTTCGCGGCTGATGTGCCGTGCCAGCCGGGTCCACTCGTCCAGGGAGGCGTCCACCGCCAGGTCCAGGCCGAGCATGCGCGCCAGGCGCCGGGCACTGTCCTGCTCCGTCTTGCCGCGGCCGTCCGCGGTGTCCATGAGATCATGGTGGGGTTTGAGATCACCGGTGAGACGATAGACGTCGGCCATGGTGGCAAACGCCTCGGCAATGATGGGCTGCCACTGGCTGCCGTAGGGCACGCGCTGCACCAGGGCCATGATCGGGGTACGCACAATGCCGGTATACAGCAGTTCCCCGGAACGCAGGCGTTCGAAGTCGGTGGCCCCCGCCGGGCAGGCCGCCCGGTTGCGGAACGGGATCACGTCGGTGGTGGTGCTGCCGATATCCACCAGGACGCCGCTCTTGTACTGCGAGGCCACCCAGGTAGTGGTGGCCAGCCAGTTGGCGGAGGCGATACGGGCGCTGTGCGCGCCGGCCTCGTCCGGCGCCAGGAAACCGGACCGGCCCGCGTAGACCTGCACGGTGTCGGCGGGAAAGATATCTGTGAATTGCCGCAGGATGGCCGCCACGCCCGAGGGCCGGTCGATGAAACAGTCCGCCAGTTCGCCGGTCATGGTGACGGCATGGCGGGCGGCGGCCAGTTGCGGCAGCGCCGCGAGCTGCCCCAGCACCTCCCCCAGCACCTCCGGCCCGCGATACAGCGGCGCCGCATGCTGATCCACGAACAGCACGCGGCCGCCGGCGTCCAGCCCCGCCACCTTGACGTGCGCCCCGCCGATGTCCCAGCCGCAGCTATGGATCTCGCTCATGTCGCCATCCAGAACGACTTGAAAGTCATTAGCGCCAGTGCTTCCGGTAAAGAAGTGAATAGTAAGTAGTGAATAGTGAATAGTAAAACACGATCGGTTAACGCCGTATGTAGTTAACCATTCACTATTTACTATTCACTATTCACTGATCGTCAGGTATCCCAGCGCCCGCAGAATCTTCTCCGCCGGATTAACCCCGAGCACCTCCCGCAAGCCGGCATAAGCCGTCGTCAGCCGCGGGTTGATTTCCACCAGTACCGGGTCGTGGTTCGTGAGTATCACGTCCATGCCCACGTAGCCGCGTAATCCGGGCAGTGCCCGACCCGCGGCCTGCGCCAGTGGCAGCAGCAGCTGCCCGTCCCCGTCGCGACGGCCCGTGTCCACGCCGTCGAGGCGGATGCGATCGCCGTCTATTACGATGCGTTGTTCGTTGCAGGCCAGAAGCTCGCAGTCGCCGGCGCTGTAGAGCACCGACACGCTGGCATGGTCGCCCCGGATATGCGGCTGCAGGACATGGGCCCTGGCGCCCTGGTGACGCGAACGCCAGTCGCGCAGCGCCGCTTCCGTCTCCAGGAAAAACGTCCCCTCGCAGCCCGCGCCGTCATCGGGCTTGATGACCCAGCCGCTTTCGCCGGCGGGCGGCGTGGCGTGGACGTGCCGGGTCTCGATGCAGTTGATGCCCGTGCGCGCCAGTCGATCCATGGTGCGGGTCTTGCTTGACGTCACCGCGATGCTGGTCTCGTCGCAGCCGATGAAAGCGCAGCCTGCCGCGTCCGCGAGCCGGCGCATGCGCAGGAGCATGCCGTCCGTTTCCGGCGCGATGATCCAGGCGGCGTCGCAATCCTGCATGCAGTCCCGCCACAGGGATTCCGCATCGGACTCCGCGGCAACCGGAATGGCGTCGCCGACACCCGGCACCCGATCGTCGCGCGTCGTGACCAGTTCGAGATCGGCAATATCGGCGAGATCGGTGAGCAGGGCATCGGCCATGCGACGGGCGTCGCGCAGCAGATCAGGCGGCAGCTCGCTGTCGCGCAGGCCGCCTCCGGTGAGGTATTCACAGACAAACAGGCGCATACGGGTTATTTCGGCTAGAATTCAGCGGTTATTGGTGTGTGCGCATCCCTGCTGCATTCATGAAGATTATTCCCGTCATCGATATTCTATCCGGCCTTGCGGTCGGCGCCTACCGCGGCGAGCGGGACAGCTACCGGCCCCTGCGGTCCGAGCTGTGTCCCGATGCCGATCCCGCCGGGCTGTTGCGCGGTTACCGGGCGCTGTTTCCGTTTACCGCGGTCTACATCGCCGATCTGGATGCCATCCAGGGCCGGGGCGATAACCGCGCACTGATCCGGTCCCTGGCGCAGACGTTTCCGGACCTGGAGATCTGGCTGGACGAAGGCGGCCGCGCCGCCGCCGCGGGCTACCCGGCGCAGGTGCACACCGTGATCGGCTCGGAAACCGGCATCACCCCCGCTGAACTCGCCGCCGCCGGGCAGGCGCCCGAATACCTACTGTCACTGGATTTCAACCGGGACGGCTTCATGGGCGATCCGACGTTGCTGGAACAACCGCAGTACTGGCCGCCGCGCTGCATCGCCATGACCCTGAACCGGGTGGGCAGCGGCGAGGGACCGGATACGGCACTGCTGACCGCACTGGCCGCCCGGGCTCCGGATCGCCGGTGGTACGCCGCCGGCGGCATCCGCAACAAAGGCGACCTGCAAGCCCTGGCCGCGTCCGGCGCCGCCGGCGCCCTGGTCGCCACCGCCCTGCACAACGGCACCCTCACCACTGCCGACCTGGAAGACCTGACACAAGTGAATCGTGAATAGTAAATAGTGAATAGTAAAAGACGATCCGGTATTCCAGGCAGTTTAGTCGGGCCGCTTACTGATCACCATTTACTATTCACTACTTACTATTCACTGTTTTTTGCTCCGTGTTCTTCGTGTCCTCCGTGGTTCATACCGCAAAACCCGGACAAAAAGAACCCCGGACAAGCCGGGGTGTGTTGCTACATCATCCAATGGGGTCCAGAGCTTTTTAAACGCTACTCCGGTTATTGTTGTAATTACTTCAAACTACGAATGCGCCTGGAACGGATGGTCGGCGGAACCGCGCTTGCTCAGGACTTCGGAAGCCTTGGGCTCGCCAGCCACCGCGCGCTTGATGGACAGCTTGGTCGCCTCGTAGTTGTAATCCTGGATCTTGTCGTCGTCTTCGGCCAGCCAGTGGATGAAGACACCGACGCAGATAAAGATGTCATCCGCTTCATCGGCGGGGATGGTGCCGTCCTCGACGCAGTCCATGACGGCCATGGCCACGGCACGCTGGGCCGGACCGAACATCTGCACGGCCTGCTTGGAACCCTTGATGGTGACCTTGTTGAAGAGAATGGTGTTCGGCTTGCAGGCCAGGTTGGGCGCAACCACGGCCAGGAGGTTGCTGAAACCGTCCTTGTTGTTGGTCAGGGCGGTGCAGAAGGCGTGTTCCACGGCGCTGCCGCGGGGGCCCATGATCAGATCGATGTGCGCGACCTCGTTTCCGTCACCAACCAGCGCCTCGCCTACGACTACTTTATTTATTGTTGCCATTGCGTCACTCCTCCGGTTAAAGAAATTACAGATTTTTGCTATTAAGCCCATGGCGACCCGCCCTCTTCAGCAACGCTGAGCCATTATTGTTCTGATTAGGTCAGACATAATCTGCATGCGCATATCCTCGGGTAGCACTCAGGCAGTCAGGCGGAACAGCAACAGACTTGCGGCGGTCATATCCGCACTGGTGCCCGGATTGATATTTGCGTCTTTCAGTTCCCTGTCGTATTCCAGAAGCCGAGTCCGCATGTCTTCCGGATTGTCATTCTTATCAAACGCCTGCCGGATTTCACTGGCCCTGATCATCAGCGCCGCGGCCGTCTGCGTCCCGTGTTTGCGGCTGACGTGGGTGTCGGGAAAGCGGCTTAGAAATAAAAGATAGCATCCCGTGGTGGCCCATTCCAGATTTTTCCAGCGCTGCAGACAGGTCTTCAGCGCCGGCAGGCCGATATCAAATAAGTCTTTGAAATCGTTAGTATATTGCCGCGCAATCAGATCGCGGGAGGATGCTTCCGCCATAGCCTCACGCAGGCCGACCTTGGTATCAGAATGTACGTCAAATTTGTCCGCTTGTCCAAGCCCGCCCGGTTTGGCCAGACGTATGGCGGCGAAGGTATCCCGGGCGTCAGACTGATCAAGTGCTTCCAGTACTTCCTTCAGACTTTGCTCCAGGTTTTGGCCCGGCGAGCGCCGCTGCCAGGCCCGGATCAGGGGCGCGAACAGCAGCAGCATCCCCAGGTTGGTATTGCAGCCGACGGCGGCCAGGGTGGCCTCCACCGCCGCCAGGATGCGCCCGCCCACGCCCAGTTCCGCACGGCACAGGATCGGGGCGACCGCCCCGGCGCTGCGCACGAAATCGTCACGGGTCATGCCATGACCGTCGGCATGAAGGCCGACGTTGCCGGGTTTCAGCGCCTCGAGCTCGGTGATGAAACAGTCGTGGACCGCCGCCGCGAGATCGGAGGAAGTGAGCGCAGCCACGGCGGGCCCGGTCCCCCGCTTCAGCCTATGTCGCCGTTGAAGGATTGATCCAGCAGATCCGTATCGATATGCCCGGCGTGAAAGGAATGTCCCGTCTTCAGGGAAGTCACGGTAACCTGCGCGGGGCTGAACAGCATGGGATCGATCTGGTAGAAATCGTATTTCACGCCCTTGAAGATCTCGCCGAAGGGGCGGCCGTAGTCGGCGGAGGCGCTGCTGGGCAGCTTCTGCGCCAGGTCTTCCGCCGCCGCATCGTCCGCGTCCACGTACAGCTGCACCCGGCCGGCGAACAGGATGGCGTCGTTGGTGCGGCTCATGGCGGTGAGGAAGTTCGGTGACGGCGGGCACACCGGCGCGCTGCCGGCCCCGTCGACAATGGCGTCCAGGGGAAAGCCCAGGGCATGAGCCTTGTGCAGGGCCGTCTCCAGCACCCGCGCGGTGATCTGCACGGCGCCGGCCAGGCTGGAAGTGGGGGTCAGGATCAGGGTCAGGCCGGACTCGTCGATGCCGCATTGCTGGGCGATTTTCGCGCACAGCTCCGGCGGCGGATCCCGATCCACCTCCAGCACCAGGCAGGTTCGCTGCGCCTGTTCCCGGTAGTCCAGTTCGTCGAACAGCTCCTCGCGGCTGCCGAGCAGGCGGCCGGGGCCGGAACCCAGCGCCTGAAACGCCTGTTTGCCCTCGCCATGGGACAGACTCCAGCCGGCGTACTGGCTGCCCAGGCAGGCCAGCACCGGGTTACTGCTGTGCACGTCCACCTGCCAGGACCAGGTGCGGCCGGTGTCGGCCCGGAAGTTGACCGTGCCCAGGCCGCCCAGGCAGATTTCGGCGATGCGCCGCCCGGCTTCCAGCCCGCCGGCCGCGGTGTTGCCGGCATCGATCAGGCGCACACCGCCCTCGCCGCGCCGGACTGCCAGGCGCAGCGCCGCCGCGTCCCGTTCCAGGTTTGCTGCCAGGGGATTGGTGAGGTTGTGTACAATGCTTGAAGTCACTTTAAATAATTGCCTTATTTAATTGATATTTAATAAATAATATTATCCCTGCAAAACCACCCTGGAATTCGATCGGGGCCAGGCCCGGCAGGAGTTGCGTCGTTCTATCTCAAATCGGGCACTCAGCCGGAGATGAGCTCGCGGGCCACGGCAAAGGCCTCGGTGTGTTCCAGGTAACGGGGTTTCTTGCTCTCCTTCATGATCTCGAACAGGCGCGTGTGCACCTTGTACTTGAGATCACCGATGGACAGGGCGCCGATGCCCCGCGCCTGCGACGGCGTCGCCTCCAGAACCTTGCCGGCGTCATTGACTTCTATCCCTTCGATGCCCGTGGGCGGCACGGCGTTCACGTCCGCCGCCACCAGCAGCTTCTCCGCCCCGCTCATCTGGTGCCGGTTCACCACCCGCACCCCGGCCTTGGCGGCGCCGAAAATCACGTGGGCACGGCTCACCAGTTCCGCCACTTCCTCTTCCGTACTGCCGCTGATGCCCTGCATGTGCACCTCGAAGCGGCCGTTATACTCGCGCGCGGCCGCCGCCGCCACCTCCTTGCCCCGGTGGCTGATCAGGAACACATCGGCACCGCAATGCTGCGCCAGGACGCCGGCGCAGATCCCCACCGGCCCGGTGCCGCCGAAGATATATACCTGTTTGCCCACCAGGTCACCGCCATTCTGTTCCCGGATCTGCTCTTCCGCGTAGGCGACCATGGCCGCAGCCGTGGTCACGGCACCGCTGGGATCGGCGAACACCGACACCTCGAAGGGCGGCACCATGGCGCTGCGGGCGCGGCTCAGCATGTCCATGGCCAGGCCGAACTCGCGCCCGCCGATGAAGATGCCGGTGCGTTTCGCCCCTGACGGGCCGCGCGAAAAGATGGTGTCCTGGGTGAGGTTATGGATCTCTTCCAGGGTGACGCTGGTATAGGGAATGACGCCGTCGAATTCCGCCTCGTAGGCCATGTTGACGTCGAACGGGCTGACGTTCTTGGTGGGGTTGAAAATGTGCAGCAGATACGGGTCTTTCATGACGTCGGTCCGTGTACGCGGTTATGGATTTTCAGGTTCAGTATTTGGTTTCGTTACCGCTTGGCGGACCCCAGTACCGCACCCCCGGCTGCCATGGCGTCCACGACGGCCGGTGTGTTTCTGGCACGGCACAGTTTCAGTTCCACGGGGCTGTCGCCGAGGAGGAATTTCCGCGCCTGCCGCAGGGCCTGCCAGGCAGCGGTCTCGTTGGCGAAGATGGCGAAACCGGTTGGCCCCCAGGAGCTCTGGCCGCCGCCGGTGGCGCCGTGCTGCTGCAGGAAGTGCACCGCCTCGGCCACGGCCTGGCTGGTGTACTGCCCGCCCTGGGCGGTGGAGAAATATTCACCGTTCATGGCCTGGACCGCGCTGATGGCGCTGCCGAAAGCCGCACAGTCATCCTCGCGAATGGCCGGCAGCGCCTGCATGAGTACGTGCCGGCAGATATCACCCGCCATGGCCTCTTCCATGGGGGGCAGATCCTTGAACGCACACACCTCGTCGCGGCCGGACAGGCCGCACCGGTCCGAGTCCAGCACCAGGATAAAGCGCCAGGTATCCGGTATGGGCAGCTGCAACAGCACCGGCGGGATCAGGGTATCCTCGCTGTGACCGCCGTCAAGGATGAATCCGCCGGCGCTGAACGTGCCGATACCGATGCCGGAACGCCGGCCCCGCTTCAGCAGCAGGCTCAGCTCCCGGGTGGTGTGATCCAGGCCCAGCAGCCGGTTTACGGCGGCGCCCACGGCCATGGCCATCTGCGTGCCGGATCCCAGTCCCGCGTGTTCGGGGATGGCGTCCTGAACGGTGATCTTCACCCCCGTCCCGGCTTCAAGTTCCGCCAGCAGTTTTTCCGCATTCAGTTGCGCCAGCCGCGCACTGGGGCCGCTGGCACTGACTTCCGGCGCCGGCACCGCTTCCAGCACCGTGCCGATATCTTCCAGGCATAATCCGATGCTGCCGAAGCGACGGCCCAGGCCGCCGTGCAAATCCAGGAATCCCATGTGCAGGCGTGCCGGTGCCTCAACCCTGACTTTCGCTACCTTCATCGCAAAATTTCCCTCAACCCTTCAGTGACGGTAATGCTATTATTGCTGCACCAACATATTCAGGAAAGCAGTATCAGGATCAATTTCAGATCCGGGGCAGTTCCACGCCATGCCGAGCTTGATGGGAAATGGTCGGATTGTCTATTCTTGAATAACAGCCGGTGGATTTTGCACCGGGGCGGCTGTTTCCGATCATAACCAACAATGGCTATGGCATGGTGTGTGAACGGACGTCCGCAAACCCTGAACGGGCATTTACTGTGGAGCGATGTCCGCGGCGGCTGCAGGGCGCCGGCTTCCCTCATACACACCATATCACAAACAGCAGCCATGCTGCGCTGCAACGGAGTGAAACCGTATGGCCGTGTCCATGTTGTTGATTCCCGGGCGTTCCAGCAAGCAGGGAACGTCTCTCAACAAGGGCAAACTGAAGGAGGAGTACCTGGAGGTGACCTCGACGGCGGAACTCAACGAAGAGGACATGGCCAGCCTGAACCTCCAGGAGGGGGATCGCATCCGCCTCTCCAACCATGTCGGCGAAACCGTGGTGACCTGCGTCGGCAAGAAGGCCGCGGATCTGCCGGAAGGGGTTATCTTCATGGCCTACGGACCCTGTTCCAGCCAGCTCATGGAGGATGACACCGCCGCCAGCGGCATGCCCCTTTCCAAGCATATCCAGGTCACGGTGGAAAAAGTCGAGGGCTGACATCCATGAACGAACCAGCGCGTGGAGAGCCAAACAGATTATGAGCGAAGCACCCGAGAAAACCGCCAACACGCGGACCGTGGAGAACGCCACCTGCACTTTCTGCGGCTGCGTCTGCGACGACATGATCCTGACCGTGGATCTGGACGAGAAACGCATCACC
>Ga0102944_1001121_pt1 | contig 18608 bp, 17 predicted proteins | sample SalPonD_shore_MG_FD_78172 | JGI IMG/M metagenome (GOLD analysis project Ga0102944, IMG submission 78172) | Salt pond soil microbial communities from South San Francisco under conditions of wetland restoration - Salt Pond MetaG... | ecosystem: Environmental > Aquatic > Marine > Intertidal zone >...
CCTTATCGTCATTATTGAAACTCAGCAGTGGTAGTCCACTATTGGATATGACCTGTATCTCGTGTAACATAGTTTACTATTACTCAAACGTATTTTTAAATTATATTGTAACTAAAATCCTAGAAATTGTTTATTCAACTTCAAAAATGGTTGAGTAATTGTGTAATTTTTTTATAAATATAATAATCATTTATCTATCTGATTCAGTGCTAATTCATAATAATTTTACCTTTTTCAATAACTATTTTTCCTGATTTGACCACACAGAGGATATTCTGAACATCTTCTAGTATTGAGATCTCCTGCAATGGATCTCTGTCTTTTTTGAGGATAACCAAATCCGCTGTTTTTCCTGCTTCAATTGTTCCAATTTGATCCTGCAATCCCAATGCTTCAGCGGCAGTAATCGTTGCAGTTGCTATTGCCTCTGCTGGTGTCATTCCTAGATGCTTGACGTACAACACCAGTTCTCTGGCAGACGTTCCATGAGGATTGCCCGGTACACCGGCATCGGTACCACAGGCGATTTTCACGCCTTTCTCATACGCCATCCGATGGTTTTCTATCATGGCTTTATCCACTGCGATCGTCTTCTCTCTGACTTCAGGTGCTAACTGATCCATCAGCTCATCTTTTGATGAGAATTCTGATGCCTGCGTTGGTACCAGGATAATCCCCTGCTGCTTCATCAGTTCTGCTGCTTCTTCATTCATGAACGAGCCATGTTCGATGGTATCTACTCCTGCTTTTGCTGCTTTGATAATTCCATGAAGTCCATGAGCATGAACTGCCACTCGCATTCCCAGACGATGAGCTTCGGTGACCATGGCTTCAAGTTCTTCTTCAGTCCACAATGATCGATCTAGCTGGGATTCCTGGCCGTGAAGCACACCACCTGTGGTCATGGTCTTGATCAGATCCGATCCGGTTGCTTTCCGATCACGAACGGCTTCTATTACTCCATAGGGTCCGGCAGCAATATCATTCTTGGCATTGGCCTCGATCCATTCCCGCGGTCCGAATTTTTCCTGATTGCCGAATTGTCCCAGTGTCTGCTGTGCTACAAGAATTCTCGGTCCGGGAAACATCCCCTCTGCCAGAACCCGTCGAAGTGGTGCACCCCAATCCGGACTTCCCCCAACATCACGTAGCGTGGTAAATCCTGCCTTGAGATGATCCTGTGCGTGTTTGAGTGCTAGATAATGATACCTGCCATCCTTGGATCGCATTCTCTCCTTGGCCCAGTCCACCGCAGTTGTTGCTCCAAGATGGACATGTGCATCGATGAGACCGGGAAATACCAGTTTACCCTCCAATTCGGTGATAATATCTCCATCCTCAGTGGTAAATTCACTGTCAGGTCCAATCCATACAAATTCATCATTTGCAATCACGATGGTCTGATTGTTGGTATAGGTTTTGCTATCAGGATCAAATATTGTTGCCTGTTGAAAGACCAGTCGATTCATAATTCCGCCAATATATTTTATCGCTTAAAGATATATGGCAAAAGGAAGTAAGAATGATTGTAAATCGGTTGGATACACCTCAAATCACTCTAGATTAATTTCCTCTTTTCTAACCGTCTTGTTATCCGCTATTGTTTGATATATTTCCCATATTCTATCCTAGTATCGTGTAAATGTCGTAGAAAATTAATATGACTGGATTGCCATGATGTCTATGAGTCAGACCACTTGTGCCTATCATGATGGTAATATCGCAGTCGATCGTTGTGAGCGTTGTAATCGTGCTATCTGTTTGGAGGGCAAACGTATCTATCGGAAAACTCACAGTCGAGGAACTGGATCGACCAGAACAACCTATACCACACGTCATGTTTACTGTCCACCTTGCAAAGCAGATGTGGCAACCAATGATGCTTCCGGTCCTGCAGCAATCCTTGGAAGTATTGTGTTTATTTTCATAGGAATTGTATTTGTTGGAATATTCGCATCAGTCGGTGGGGCAATGGCGATCTTCCCTCTTATTTTTGTGGGGATTGGTATCTTTCAATTCATTGATCGCAATAAGAAAGCAGAAGATGCCCGACAGGATGAGCAACAATTCCTCCGCTCGCTGAAATCCACCCCAACTGGTATTTCGAGAACAAATAATTATTCACGAGTAAAAGGGTATGCCCGTCCTGATAAGAAATGGCAGGTCAGTGAGGTAAGCTGTTTCAATTGTGGTAGTGCTATTACTCTGGAGTCGAATTTCTGTATGACCTGTGGGGACCCGACTGATGAGGAAAAAGCCTATCAGAAGAGTCATTGATCCTCTAACCTATATCTGTTCTATCTTTAATGAATTATAGTTCATAATTATTAGATCTCCCGATTTCCCGTTCCATTCTCATTCTATTTACGGATATCCGGGAACTAATGGAATGGATTTTTTCACTATTATTTATCTTAATTCGGTAATTTGACTGCATTATTTCTGATCGTTGAATCTGTTTCAAGAATAACTCTTATGATAATCACACAAACACCTTAGATCTTTTATATGAGATATTGATTAAAGTGGAACAATAGGTGATTATGTGAAACATAAACTAACACTTTCCATCCTATTCATCGCGCTACTTGTAATACCTGCTGCAATGACGGCTAATGCAATCAATTATAATCATGAACCCGTGCATTCCACAGCTCAACCTACTCACGCAGTAGTTGATCCTACCACCAGTCATTCACAGATTACTGATGGTAATGGTGGACCAACCCCTCAGGATTGTGTTTGGGTTTATTCCGGTGGTACTTGGGAATATATTTGTCAATGAAACAATTAAAAATCTTCATTTCTTTACCATATCATAGTGAGACCTGATGACCTCTCTGATCTTAAGCAAGAGTTAAGACAGAATCATTTTCATTCTATCAAACACTTTCAAGATCGCTATCCATGGCTTTCCAGTCAATTATTGCAAATAGATGAGGTCAATATTGATACCCTAGACTATCAATTAGATGATATTGAAGATCCTAACATACGTCAACTTGTTGAAATCTACCAATTATATAAGAAAGGGAGAATTGATCGTGTCGACAAATTACTCTTTTCATTTAATAGTAGTAATTTAGACCCTCTCTTTAGAATCAGTTATTTTCTCATTAAGAATCAAATCCAAAAAATATTGAATAATGTTCAGTACTTTGAATCGATTGTTGAAAAACTTCTCACAATCGCCCAAGAACTTGATATTCCCTACTATACTGCTAAAGTGAAAACTATATCAATTTCAATTCTCAGATATCAGAATAAAGTTGATGAGGCCATTGTCGAATATGAGCAATTACTTGCTGAACTGGATGATTATCCTGATTTGAAACAGAAAATCAGGCATAATCTGGTTAATTCTTACCAGGTCTATGCTCGTTATGATCAGGCTTTACAAGTGATCTCTGAGATGATCCCTGATGCTGGAGTTCTGATGCAATCAGCAACAATTCTGACTGAATTAGGTCTATATGATCAGGCGATCTATCAATTGACCCGAGCAGAGGAGCTTGTAGATGACGAGGATTTCATTCTGAATTTCATTTACCTGCTCAAAGCCATGTCTTTTCTGAGATTATATGATGATAAATCTGCAGAGAAATACTTGGATCTAATCGATGTCAGTACTCGAGATGATATGAATCTTCATCTGAAGAAATACTGGGCAGAGATATTTCGGCTACGTGGTGATATTCGGCAATCTCAGGAATTGATTGATGATCTTCTGGTTCAATTTGACGAGCGGAATGATAATATCAATTATGCTGAAACGTATGTGATCAAGTTGAAATTGAGTATTATTCTCAAGAAAGATCAAGAGGTTATCTCTGATGAGGTCAAGACGTTGATCGCCTATATTGATCAAATTGAGGAGATTGTCAAACGTGTTCAGCTCGTGATCTTTACACTCAGATACATGGATGAACCAAAATTTGTACAGGTCGCTGAGGAATTATTTGATTATCTAGAACCATTGTATCAGTCAAATAGCACATTGTTATCTGCATTTGAACCTCAGGTGATTTTCAAAAAAGCTCAGATCATGGGACTACATAGCATGTATCAGGAAAAAATAACATTTCTCATCCAGGCAAATGATTTATTGACTGATAATAATATCTATTATCATATGAAAATTGCATTGGAGCTGGTCAGTACCCGAATCAGGTTGGGTATGTACAATAAGGCTTCCATAACCATTGCCGAATCCTATAGAACCGCTAAAAACTATAATCTTCATCTATTCAAAGTATACTTGCTCTACTATCAGATAATCATTATGATGGGTGAGGAAAATCTAGAAAATGTCGAATCTACTCTTGATGAACTTGCTACGGTTATTGAGGAGACCAATTATACTGTCTCAGCAAATATCTATCGAATTGCAAAATCCTTGTACTATACTACTCATGATCGATTAGCTATCAAATTTAAGGCATTATCATTGATTGAAGAACCACTTAACGATCCACAACTCCATAGTATGTTCAAGGTCATTGCTTACTTGATTCGGATCAGTTGTAATATTGAAGAGTTGATACTTCGCAATGAAGTCAATCATATCACCTATGAGGAAATCAAAACTGATCTCTTCTCAATGGCAGATATTGTTGCTGATGATACGCCAATGCTTGCAGATATTAAAGAAATTGTAGAGTTGATGGATAAGCTGGATCATACCAATGAGACTGAGGTGATTGATGGTATTCAGGCAGAATTATATGAGTTGATCACAACTCTGTACCGTACTTATGTTCACCTCACACTCGTTTCCCGATCTACATCAAGCTGGATTTATGATGAGATCAAACGTCAGGAACATTCTAAAGTGGTCGGTCAGGTAATCTCCTCGGTATCACATGAATTCAACAACATCATCTCAATTACCAATTTAGAATTGGCACTTTTACGTGGTAATCTGGAAAAAATCAATCAGACTGGTGCTATTACGAGAATCGATAAAATTGAGACCGCAACCATGAAAATGAGTAATTTAATCACTAATATGAATAAACTAGCCAATAATGAGGTGATTGAGACCTCAGTCATCAATCTATCTGATACCATGAAACGGATTCTCAGTCTTGTTAGTACCAGGATACACAAAACTATCAAAGTAATACAGAAGATCGAAGATGATAGAATTCAGATCCGTGCCAATGACTTCTACATCAATCAAATCGTGATGAACCTGCTCCTAAATGCAACTGAGGCGATGAACCGGGGAGAAATTCAGGTGGAGGTTGCAAAACAGGTCGACCACGCAGTTCTTCTCATCAGTGATAATGGATCGGGAATGGACCCGCTTACTCTTAATCAGATATTCAAACCCTATTTCACCACCAAATCCACCGGGATTGGACTGGGTTTGTATAATGTCAAAAAATCAGTTGATGCTCTCAATGCCAGTATTGAGGTGGAATCTGATCTTGGTGTTGGAACTAGATTTCGTGTAGAAATTCCTCTAGCTGATTGAGCTAGTGTCGATATGCCCAGAGAATAGTATCTCCATCCACAGGATATGATGAGTTAGCACCCAAATTAGCAAAATTCCCATTGATAAAGTAGAGCCAGAAATACCCTGTTCGATTCTGTCCTTCCCAGACATTATTGATTGCTAGAACATAGGGTTCTCCTCCTGATTGGATGGTATAATTGATGACTGCTACATCATTCAGAATTTGAAATGTGGTCTTCTTGGTATGCAGTTGGAGAGTGTAATTATCTGTGGGCATTAGGCCTCCATAAGAAATAGAGAGAGTGATCTGTCTGTCTCCATCTGTCTGAGGTTGGTGATTTGAGATTGATAGATACAGTCCTGATCCGATGAGCAGTATGATGAGTAGTAATACCACAGTGTAACTGATCAATCGTTTTTTATCTAGAAACATAATATCCCAGGATCGCTGTTCCGTCGTGATTGAATTGAGATAGGTAAACTGATCCTGACTGATCTGGACCAATTCGGGATAGTTATCATCCAGTAATGGTAATAGGGTTTTCATCATGAATGGAATTACTGCAAACAGAAACGCATTGGACAGAGTATGTGAGATGGTAAATACCAAACCGATGATGAGATTGCTAATCAGGACGGTAAGAAAAGCGGTTTGATCCTGAACAAATAGGAATGCTGAGGGGATAGTCACGATGAGATCAAATAAAATGGCAGAGATTGCACCAAAAATGAGGAATTCGTAGAAATACTTGGCTTTAATTCGTCGGGCAAATACTCCCAACATTCCAATCAACAGCCATGCAAGGAGCTTGAAGGGAAAGGTAAATCCAGAGAATGCAAAGATCATTGATGCCAGCAGTTCCCAAGTTACCGTCATCGTCAGAATGGTAACAACTGCAAATTGAAAGGGAAACAGAAATCCAACCAGAAATGCGGTGAATGAGATGGTCTCCACATTGGGTACAAATATCAGGATAAGACTGGTGGCGATGGCAGTTGCAGCCAGCTGTATCTGTAGTGAGAGATGTGAGACTGAGGTATCTGCATTCATCTGCACATCTAGACTGGGGTTGTAGTTTATAGGTTTTTTCGCCTATTTATGTCAAATGTTCTTTTCTTGAAAATTTATACCCCCCCATGCTTAAACTTCTCATACCCATTCATGACCTGAATGACTCCAGCTAGAAGAGGATAATTTGAAGTATTTCAATTCAATTAGAGTGGATTGTAAATTTATCATTGTAAAAAATATTTGATAATTACAGGTCCTATTAAGAAAATTTCTTCATACATCTTTGATAATCCATTGAATTCAAGGATGACCACAATCTTTAATTCAGCGCGCGCTGAATTATGATATGGTTGTGTTACTATTAAGAGAGGTAGGAAACAGAAGGGAAATACTAAAGATAAGATAATCGAGACGGCATTAACCGGGTTCTCTAATTTTGGATATGACAAAATATCAATCAGACAAATTGCTCAGGATGCTTCTGTAGATCCAGCGTTAATTTATCATTATTTTGAGAATAAAGAGAAACTATTTTTCGAGGTTATGCAGACTGTAATTGATAAAAACCAGCCAAGTTCTGACTATAATCCAAAGAAAATTACCGGTCAATACATAATTGAAAAATTTTTGAAACTTTGGGGAGAAGAAAATGGGAATAGCCCGATAATTGGGTTGATGAAATCAACAGGTTCCACACCGGTTTCTGTGTCCCTTCTTAAAAGGTTCATAGAGCAGATTGTTACCCCCTATGTTGCGAACCGTATGAATAATTCAAATGTATCCACCATGGTCTCATTAGCCGCCATACCGTTATTTGGCCTAGCATACACCAGATATATCCTAAAATTAGAACCTATCTCTTCTATGTCGGTCTCGACAATTTCAGAACTGTTAGCTCCTAATATTACTACGATTCTTAACTTGGACCTAGGTGAATCTAACTTAAAAAATACAATATCGGAGGTTGAGAAAGACTGATGAAATATCTCCTCTCTTTGTCAAATCTCTCTAAATCTATGGTTGACTTGGTGGGCAGCAAAGCAGCAAATTTAGGTATATTATTACATGCTGGATTTAATATCCCTGAAGGAATTGTGTTGACAATCAATGCTTTCAATCAATTTTTATCCGTCAATAAATTATCTCATGACACCAAATCAATCAATTCCCCGCAAAATTTGATCTTTCCAAAAGAGGTTGAAACAGAATTGATCGAATTTAAGGAATTGATCGAGAATCATTCTCTTGCCGTTCGATCATCCGCTATTGAAGAGGACTTATTAGACCAGTCATTTGCTGGGATGTACAAAACCATTCTTGATGTTAAAGGTCATGAAGCATTGAAAAAAGCCATAATTGAATGTTGGTTATCTACGTTTGATGAACGGGTGTCTCATTATAAAAATCGAATTGAGCAAAGTAATAGTATCGAAATCTCTGTAATAATTCAGAAATTAGTTGATGCTGATTCTGCAGGTGTTGTATTTAGTATCAATCCCCACAACAGAAATCATGATGAAATTGTCATCTCCGCTGTGAGAGGATTGGGTGAAAAATTAGTATCAGGTGAGAGTCAGGCTAATGAATGGATAGTTTGTGGTGAAAAAATAAAACAGGTAAATCATATTGAGCCAGTATTAGATGATGAGCAGATAATCGAACTGGCTAGAACGGCTAAATTAATTGAAAATGAATTCAATCTTCCCCAGGACATTGAATGGGCATATTCTGCAAATACATTGTTTATCCTTCAATCACGTCCCATATCCATTGTTTATGAGGAAGTGGAATGGGACCTTCCTAAATCTGGGCTCTGGTTGAGAAATTTCAGACTAGGAGAATGGTTAGATAACCCTGTCACTCCTTTGTTTGCTTCATGGTTATTACCCAAATTAGACAATAAACTATATTCTAATTTGGAAAAAATTCTTCATATCCCTACACCTAAACCATATCATATTATTGTTAATGGCTGGTATTTTGCCACAGGTAATTTTCTTCCTAAAAATCCTCTTGATGCTATCTGGAAGTTATTCAGGTATATTTTACCAAGTCTGATATTCAAACCAAGAAGAATGGCAATATTAATTCCAAAAATATCTTACTGGGGTATCAAACTCTATGAAAAAGAGTGGAGGGAACAAATATTGCCAGAATACCTTGCTCTTATTGAGAATTACCAATCAAAAATCACAGAAAGTTCTCTACCATCCCTCTTTGATATGATAGAGGAAATTACCGAAATCGTTGGAACGTACTTTTATTCCTTAATCACCGTAGCAGGCTCTGCTTGGAAACCTGAATTCAAATTTGCGAATTATTACAACAAGAACATCGCCCCATCTATTGATGAAGACTATCAAATATTATTACAAGGACTTGGAACTGCAACATCAGAACCTTATGATCATGCCGTGACTAATCTGGACTGGTATCATCCTACTTTAGGTGAATTAATAAAATCAAACCAGAGGGAATCGGTAAACAATTCTGCAGTTGTAAAAAAGCGAATTAACCTAAGAAGAAATATTGAGCAAATGCTTGAGAAAGATCCCAAGACACTCAAAAAATTCAACCAATTACTGAATGAAGCCCAAGAAACAGCATTGATGAGAGAAGAACAAATCTATTATTTTACTTTAGCCTGGCCATTGATGAGAGAGATTTTGCTTACTATGGGTGATTATATTGAACAACAAGGGAAAATAGCTCAGGCATCTGATATATTTTTTCTAGAAAAAGAAGAGTTACAATTTTTAGTATTATCTGCTGAACCTTCTGATTTACACATAGAGATTGAACAAAGAAAGAAGATCTGGAAAAATCAATGTAATCTACAGCCTCCAATGTATTTGGGAAAAATGTCTTTTATTGCTCAGCGAATATTTGAGAATTATGAACGATCAGATATTGTGGACAAGGAAGTTCTTATCAAAGGTCTTGCTGCGAGTCCCGGTAAAATAACCGGAAAGGTGAGAATAATTGATAGTCTGGAAAATGCCCATCAATTTCAGGAAGGAGAAATACTAGTTACCCGAGCAACGAATCCTGCCTGGACAATTCTTTTTTCAAAAGCTATAGCTGTGATAACCGATGTAGGAAGTCCCATGGCACATGCCTCTCTGGTAGCTCGAGAATATGGGATCCCGGCAGTAGTTGGTACGGGTAATGGCACCTCAATTTTGAAAACGGGTCAGTTAGTTATGGTTAATGGTAATACTGGTGTTGTAAAAGAAATATCATAATCTCATGTAATAAGTATAAAGACAATAATCGATTCTCACGTAAAATTATCCCAAAATCATTCAAATGGCTTTGTGTGATTAATACTAATAGTTAGACCTAGCCATCAATTCTTCTAATAAATTGTAAATATTTAATTCCTTGATGAATTAATCTCTCCTCTTGAACCGAAATACACGAAAGGGAAAGATCATAACTTATTCTGTGATCAACCAGTTACTCTCCCAGTCCTGTTCCTGTGACGATGCACTTCGTTTTTTCTTCGGATTCAATGATCTTGAGGTGAACCTCTACTTCTCTTTGGTCCAGGATAATGAGAAAACAGTCTCTCAACTTTGTACAATTTTCGATCGCAATCAGAGTACCATTTACACCGCCTTGGAAAAGCTGGTCTCACATGGGATTGTCGCCAAACAAAAACGAAGTAGAGAAACCCGTGGCTATGAATACGTCTATACTGCAACCAGCCCCATTCTATTGAAACCCCAATTGAAAGCCAGACTAGATCAATTGTATGATCAACTGTCATCCTGTCTGGATCGGTTTGAAAATGATGCCAGTAGCTGTGAAATCAAGTACTGATCATCATCTCAACAAGCTCATTCAATCGTTTCTGTCCTACTTTCTTGCTACTAATGTCAAATTCCAAATAGTTTTGATCAACTCTGAACTTCAGATCAAAATCAAAAAAACTGCAGCATTGTTGTTCCATCAAGATAAAATCAAGTAGTAGATGTGCTGTTTGCTCTTCATAATCAAATTTCAACTGATGGGTCTCATCGACGATCTGGTGGTTGAGCATTCTCTGGATAATAGTATCAAGTAATTCTTTTCGGTCTTCCACTGCCTCGGAATTGATGGTACAGCTTACCTTGTCTATTGCCAACAATGGTTGTACCTCATTTTCTAGGAGGTTTTGGTCTAGCTTATGTTCCTTCATATTTATGGTATGGTTATTGTTATTATAAGTTATTGGATAATTACAAATAACTAATATGGATGCCCTTATTTACTGTTTTAATGGTTCTTATTTTTAGTGTGGGCTACTTGGAAATGAATTTTTTAATTTGTAGTTTGAGTGTACTCAGATGTTCTTCTTCGTGCAGTGCCATAGCTCTTGCTTCCTTGTAAACGTTCAGTGACTTCTTGTTACCTTCAACCTTGAATTTTCGGACCCAGGTTTTCATATCCAGTGAATGCAGTAGTTCCATCAGGATCTTTCGTTTCAGTGTAAAATATCGCAACAGTTCCTTAACTGATAATTTGTCCAACATTAGTACTGGTGCCCAATCATTCTCGGGATGGGTATTTTCTACCGTGGGGTTGTCACGCATCATGCAATAATAGATCTTATTGGTTGATGACATATCGGAATGGATCAGATGCATCAGGGTTTCTTTGAAGGAACGTTTTCCTTCCGCAAGTGGTTCTTCCCAGGCATTCAGCTTTTTTGACAGGGCTTTCATATATTTTGGTGTCTCACGAAGGATTTCAATTAACTTGATGATATTGTCAATATTGACCTTGATTGATATACTCTGATTGCTCACTATTGGACTTCCAGTTGGTCGAATAAATAAATTTCAAAATCGTTCTAATAATTCTCACAAATCCGTTTGATACGTAGTAGATTTACCCATTATCTTCTAATAAAGTAGTTCACTGGTTGTTAATCCGGTACAATCGCTTCAGTAGTGAGATCTGCCCGATATGCATGGCTTCGTGATTGATGAGGTGGAAGAAGAGCCATTCTAGTGTAAAATTTACCACTTCGTCCGCAATAAATTCCTGTTGCAAATCATCATCGCTGAATTGTCTCAATCTTGGTAGTATCTCATCTCGTACCTCCTCAATTTTATCCAGATAGTACTGTTTTGGCTTTCCTATCTGCTGGCCAATTTTATTGGATGATCGTAATGCAAATCCATACTTGAACCGCTCATAGTCCATCTCCTGACCATCAATATCCTCGAGCACCCAGCTCCAATTGACTGCCGCGATATGTTCAAGTAACGACCCGATTGTCTCGATTGTATCCATATCCGGAGAGTAATCCAGTTGATCAGCGGTGACATCCTCCATCATCTCAAGTAATCGTTGATGATTGAGATCCATCATGGAGATCAGTTTAGACAGGATGGGATTATTTTCACTTGTGGTAAGCCTTCGATATTTCATATAGCACCCGTTGCACCTCTGCTATATAATTCATTCAATCTGAGATTCTCCTTCTTGTTGTTTGATTACAGTGCTCCTAGATCTCCTCATTCTTGAAATTAAACAGTACTAATCTCTGCTCGGATGTTCTCGAATAATTCTGCTATTGTTGTAAAAATCTCAAAGTAGATCCGTGTGTCTTGCATATCTGATTGAAACAGATCCCAGCAACGTAGATAATATTGCTTGAATAATTCAGCTATCTTGTCATATCCCAATTCGATTGCCTGTCTGTAGGTACCCGTTCGATTATTAGCCCATAGCAATGATGGTTGTTCTACCTTCTGGCTCAGTAACCGGATAACTGAGGGTGAAATCCGCCAGTTAAGGCGACGAAGTGGGATCCAGAGTTGGTATCCATTCCGATCGATCAACATATCGGGTAATTTGTCAATAATCTCATCCAATCCCTGTAGTAACTGACGATCAACTGATCGGATCTGTGCTTCATCATCCATAGGTGGGATCTTGGGATGTCCAAATAGTACTCTGATATCTTTGCGATAAGGTGGTGTAAACTGATCATTTCTCAGATTCGGGTTGAGGTGTACCAGCTGGAATCGTGGTAGATGAATTGCCTCAGGTATCTGCTCATAAAACCTGGTCTCGTAATACTGTGTCATCTCCGATACCTCCTGGAGATCAGTGAACATATATCGCGTATCGGTAGTGAATTTCAGATGGAGATCGACATCAGATATTTCGGGTACGTAATCGATCATGCTATCCCAGGGTTTGACTGCCGATCCGGTTACATAGGCATAATCAATTGCCTTGTCTTCTAGTAATTCTTTCCAGATTTGCAATGCAATATCTATCTCTTGTCTCAGTTCCAGTGTCTTAGGCATTGCGGGAATGGTCATCTCTCTCAATCATCTCTTTCCTATTTTAATTAGTTTATTTCCTTTTCTAGCCCATTCATTTCAAGAACCTGTCAAACAGCTTTATTGTTAGTATGAATACCCTATAATCATGAGTTCTATCCAGTTTGTCTCCGTGGCTGAGTTATCGGTAACTGATCCTCGGTTGACCTTCATTACTGTAGCTCGTCGTCAGATGAGGCTTCCCTATCTGGATATCGACTGGAGTCAAGAGCCGGATGCATCCCTGCGAAAGTGGTTGATGAATACAAGCACTCATACACATCAGCATTATCACTGGTTGGTAAGTAAAGATAATATTCCTGTAGGGTGGTTACATCTCCGTACCAATAATATTACAGACAGACATATACTCTCTGCTGATATCTATATCGATCCCGACTATCGTCGGCAAGGTTTGGCGAGGCAAACTCTCCGTTTTGGTCTGAACTGGTTGGCTGATCATGATCTCCTGACTGATATTACGCGATTTCATGTTGATGTCAGCTCAGCAGGTAGTCCACCAGCATTGAGGGAACATCTCCTGAATCTTGGGTTTGAGATCACCTATACCAACCGACAATCTGGTGCCAAGATCCAGCGGTATGATCTTGATGAAATCAAGCAGAAAGCACAGCGATTGCAGGATTCAGCAGAAAGTAAAGGTTATCATTTCCAGATGATCGAGAATGGTAATCTCGACCAACTCTTCTGTTCTGCAGATGATTTTTTCAAGATGCGGCAAACCACCTGGAATCTGATGCCAACAGAGGATGCTGGCTCAGAAGAGGAGATTTATGATAATGCCATGAATGAAGAATGGTACAAATCTATTCATGATGGTGATATGGCAGTTATGATTGTTAGCTATGATCAGGAGGATCATCCTGTTGGATTGAGTGAAGCTTGGTTCTCGGTGGATAATCCCTATATTTTGTCACAATATGATACAGGTGTCATTTCCGAGCATTGGGGTAATCAACTGGGTATTACTATGAAAACGCTGCTTCTCAATCATCTTCTGCAAAACTATCCCCAGATGTCAAAAGTCCAGTACTGGAATACTGGAAATGCGGGATCCAATGAGCATATGATCCGGATTAATAATGTCCTGCAGTATCAGGAATTGTATAATCAATATTGTATGGAGGTTGATCTAGATCAGATGGTCCAATATCTCGGGTAATCCTGATTCATCTATTTTTGATCATATGATGTACTGAATCTTCATATTATCTCAATCAGTGTCTCTAACTAGTTTATCAATTGAGAAAAGTAATTTATACAACTAGAATAGAAGTCTTATAATGACAGAGGTTGATTTTGCCAAAAAGATTGCACTACTTGGTGACCCCAAAGTGGGGAAAACCTCGATTCAGGAGCGTTATCTTGGTCTGGGCTTCTCTATGATTTACAAACCTACATTAGGTGCTAATTTCTCAATCAAAGACTATCACAAGCAAGATAAATTGATCCGAGTTACAATTCTTGATCTTGCCGGTCATCCTAATTTCAAACCAATACGTAAACACCATTTCAAGGGAGTATCTGGCTGTCTGCTTGTCTTTGATGTAACTCGACCGTTCAATCCTGATAAACAGATTCTTCCCTGGGTACGAGAGGTAATGGAATATACCAATCAGAATGGTCTTCCGCTTGCCGTGGTGGGAAATAAGATTGATCTTGATTTTATCAGACAGGTCCCAATCTATGACGGATTTAATGCAGCAACCGATGCTAGATTGGAGATGAACCAACAATTTGCGGTTGATTATTTTGAAACCTCAGCAAAAGAAGGTGAGGGAGTAACTGAAGCTTTTGAATGGTTAATCGAGACGATTATGGCCGAGATTTAGTCAACAGTTCAACATAGCGATCAATTCTGATCCCGGTAATCTCTTGGAGCCGGTCATGAACGCGGAGTTCACTTTCTCGTTGGTTTAGAATATTATCTAGCGCACTATCCTTGACCTTGAATGCCTCGGTATTATTATCAATGACTGATAGGACATCAGTCAGTCGTCGAAGAATATTTAGGACCTCAAAGAAATCAAGATCAGTGATTGTTTCTCTATATTTTGTGTAGGTATCAACAATCTGTTTTGCTAGCATCTGATAGCCATATGAATAAGCAACGAGATATGCCCATCCCACTTCCTCCCGGTAATCGGCAACAATGGCATCAAACCAGTCAATGACCACCAAATCTTTCGTTTCGATATCTCTTGTAATGATATTATTTGGATGAAAATCCTTGTGGATCAGGCAGAATTGAGCAAATGATACCTGTTTCACACGTTTTTTCAACCAATCAATAATCGGGATTAGCATGGTGTATTCTTCTTCCATGACATATTCCTCATAGAAATTTAGCCGTTGCTGGTAGTATTTCATTCCCCGTAAATTTGGAAAATACCGTTCGGGTACTTTGAGTTCATGTAACTCACACATTAACTCAATATACTGGTCAAGGAGTGCTGGGATTGTATCAGTATGCTTTCCAGATTCTATTAACTCCCCGAGTAGTGGTCCTTTTACAAATTCGTGAATCATGACTGGTATACCATTGATTTTTTGGTAGAGCAGGATTTTTGGTACAGGAAACCCCTGTTCCGCAAGAAATTGCAGGACGATCCGTTCTTTTGCCACTCGATCAGATTGTGACTTATCGTAGATACGCAAAACCACATCAACCGTTCCACTTCCCTGGTGCAGGACTTTGTTGGGAACATTTTTGAGGTGATAGGTGGCAATCATCCATCCTCCGTGTAATTCTGTATACTCAACATCATTCTGCCCTAGTATTTCGATCAGAATTTCTGCAATCTCCATCATTTGTAATGCTTCCGTAGCTGCTTAGTATTGATCTGCTATTATCTCTTAGGTAAGTGTATTCTGGACCATCCGATTTGATGGTAGAATCCTCCTCTAATAGTGATCAGTAGGAAACCCCTAATCTTCTTTGGCTATTCATTATCTCTTGATAGGCAATATCATCGAGTTGACCACTTGAGCCGATATCAAGAAAGAGATCTCTGGCATCATCAAGATACTGTTGACTGGTATTGAGGTCATCTTCAGTTGCTGATATATGGGCTTTTGCCATATATAATTGACCAAGTAGGTACATTGACCCACATTTCTTAGCTATGGTTTCCATATGCCCAATTATCTCATCCCAATACATACGAGGGATATTTTGATCAGATCTGACTAATTGTTTGACGAGGTATTCTAATAAGTTGAGTTTGATTTTACTCTGACTATACTCATTCCGCAAAATCTCATGGAAAACTTTCTCTATTGTGAATTTATCTTGATTATATTCAATTTCATCTTCACTATGGATTCTCACAATAAATGCCCCTAACATCGCATGAAATCTTATTATTGGATAATCATAAGTCTCCCGGTGCTTCAGTAACATCTCAAGTTTGTTCTTAATCTCTCCTGTCTCATCTGTCTTGATAAACATAATAATTTGATAGATGAGAAATCTAGAATACATGATGGGATTGTTGACATATTCCGCATGCTGGATTGCTTTAACTAGTTTTTCCCGTGCATGAAAATAATCACCCTGTAATTCATAATAAATCGCTTGGAAATATCTCGCCCATGCAAGTAAATTATGATCACCTTGTTTTGATGCGAAATTAACAACCTCTTTGATATTGTTCATATCTAGGATATCTGATCTTCCGTAGATCTGGTATTTACTTTCAAGTAATTTTAGAAATGCACTTAATTCTAAAGATTGGAATTCTTCAACTCGAGATCTAATTGCATAAAGCTTCTTTCTAACAAGTTTGAATTTTCCAAGTTGAAGATAAAGATCAATCTGGTTTAATTCTGTTGAGATTTGTAATTGTTCAGACATGTAGTCGTTCAATTCTTTCATCTCTTCCAATTTGGTAACTGCTTTCTCAAAATCTCCTGAATTGCCGTATGTCATAGCTATATTATGTTTTACCATCACTAATTTTGTGAAATTTTTGTGATCATAATGCTCTTGCTCAAGGAATAATAAAATTACCAGTGCATCCTTGAATTTGCCTTGTTTTATTAACCCAGTTGCCTCATTGTAGAGCATTCTGAATTGAAACGCATTGAATTGGTATTTATTACAAAGTTCAAGACAATACTGACTATATGATTTTGCTTGTTTGTAATCATTGCGCTTATTTGCTAGAATAGAGAGATTATTGAGTACCTGTATTCTAATATAGGGATATGTAGTATCACTGGTTTCTGCTAGAATATCGGCAAAATATTTTGTAGCTTTCCCATAATCTCCTAGTTTCCCATAACATGTTCCTAATGATTTTCTTATCTTCAAATTCCATTCTGTTGATCCACAGTATTTTTTCGCTTTATTCAGAGTGGAAATAGCTTGATATAGCTTTCCTGTACTATCATATATATTAGCCCGATAGTAATATTTCAGTAAGAAATATTTAGAAGTGAACTGTGGTTTAATGTCATGATTAATGAAAAATTGTTCATAAGTCTGCTCAATCTTAGATATCTTGTTATCATTGAAAACAACTTCCATCTGTATTTCTGCCATAAGGTCCCACAGTACTATTTTATCGTGTTCTAAACTCTTCCACATGTTGTTCAATTGTTGGATATTAATCTTTTTTCCCAATTTGAGTTTGACTGGTATAATGTGTAAAGTAGCAAGAACCCATACAACTGGGAATAATTCTATTCTGGAACGTATCTGTTTATAATATTTTAACGCAGCTTGAAGTTTATTTTGTTCAATACGATTGAGTAATTCATCACTCATTTTCCATAATTTTGTGTCATCTAAGTTTTTCTGCCCATACGTGGTATAAAATTCAAGATGACGACGGGTCATAGATTAAAGCTATATTATGTCATTATATAGCTAACCCAATTAGAATCTAAATTCGAAAGAAAAGAAGAATAATTATGCCCAATCATCGATTGGTTGACCGTTTCCTCCACCTGCTGAAGCAAAGGCAGTCATTTTTAGTAATATTAGAAGGAAAGGCATAGCTCGTAGTAACCAAATTTTGAGTAGTTTTTTGTTCATATTTTTTTCACTCGCAAATAGCTGATATTTGCATGTGTGGTGGTGAGAAAAGATATTTAAGGATGTGTAACATCAAGATTTATAAAACAAATGGTCAATTAGATTCTCATCGGTTAACAACAGGAATTTCAAAATCACCTATTATTTTTCCTATTTTCGGATCAGATTCTGGCATTATTCAAATTCTTTATCTATTATTTTTATCTAGCATTCCAGTTCTGGGTTATGTCTTCAGACTTTTAATTCCTTCTTGTATTCTCCGAATTACTGATATCATATGTGATCCGGTAGTGCATAATTCATCCAGATCTGCGCATATTAGGTTCCCGCCAAATTTCTGCGAATGTCGCAATCGAGGGAACTTTCAATAATCCTACAAGATAATAGATAATGGCAACACAGTCAACCATAGAATGTACCAACTGTGAGCAAGAAGTCAAACGTAGCACCTCACTCTTCGGTCAGGGTAAAGAATTTCCCAAGCTTGTTGAAGATGGAAAGGCAGAAGCAGATGATGATGTATCTCTGTGTTATGATTGCTACACTGAATTGAAATAAACCTTAATTCAAGATTACTCTTTATTGGTACAGAATTCAATCACTTACTGGTATTAAATTAAATATCTATCTTACCTGATCTCCTGGTAGCTACTCTTTCCACAATCTGTACACCATATATCATAACCTTCTGTTTTATTCCCATTTCCTGTATATTTGATTGTCATTTTCTGCTCTGTTGAATCAGATCCA
>Ga0102944_1001122_pt1 | contig 18608 bp, 17 predicted proteins | sample SalPonD_shore_MG_FD_78172 | JGI IMG/M metagenome (GOLD analysis project Ga0102944, IMG submission 78172) | Salt pond soil microbial communities from South San Francisco under conditions of wetland restoration - Salt Pond MetaG... | ecosystem: Environmental > Aquatic > Marine > Intertidal zone >...
ATTGAGGGAACTCGGCAAAGCCGAGCTTCGAGCATGTTTGACCCACGAACGGGGGGAGTTGCGCAGAAGCCGAAAACACAGTGCGAGGAATGGCGTTAAAAATCTTTAGCGAGTACAAGCAGTATCCAAATTTCACCATATTTTATGAATAACTTTGATTAAATCATGCGCCTTAACTTATAAGCCTTAAGAGTGTTGTGCATGAGCATGGCAACAGTCAGAGGCCCTACCCCTCCTGGAACAGGAGTCAGAAAAGAAGCTTTGTCTATGACCCCGGGATGCACATCCCCAATAAGAGTATAGCCTTTTTTATCAATATCTTTTAACCTCTTTTCTGGATCTTTAAACAGCTCTTTTACTTTCTTTTTTTCAGTCAAATGATTAATACCCACATCTATCACCACAGCTCCCTTTTTAACAAAATCTGGGGTTACAAAAGCCCCTCTGCCCATGGCCGCCACTAATATATCCGCTCTTGATGCTACTTGAGGGAGATCTTTTGTTCTGGAATGACAAACCGTCACCGTGCCGTGAGCATTGGTCATCATAATGGAAAGGGGTTTTCCTACCAGTAAACTTCTTCCAATTATGACAACCTCTTTTCCCTTGATTCCAATATTCTGTGATTCCAAAAGCTCCATTATGCCTAAAGGAGTGCAAGGACGAAGGCCGCTTTCAACACGCAACAAATTCCCTAAGCTGCAGGGATTAAGACCATCCACATCTTTTTCTGGGAGGATGGTGGTTGCCACTTCATGACTGCTAAAGGAAGGGGGCAAGGGCTCTTGAACTAAGATTCCATCGATTTGGTCTCTTTGATTCAATTCTTTGATTTTTTCCTTAAGTTCAGAAGGATCTGTATCTTTTTCAAACTTTAATATCTCAGAATGGATTCCCAGGCGTTCACAATTCCTCTGCTTCATCCCTACATAGACTTGAGATGCCTTGTTGTCTCCAACCAGAACCGCAGCTAAACCCGGAAATTCATTCCTCTCTTTTTTTATTTTAGAAACCTCTTCCTTCACTTTTTGTTTGATTTTTTTTGCCAATGTGCTGCCTTCAAGCCATTCTCCCATGAAATCCTCCTGAAAAATTTTTACAAATTATTATACATATGTCCGATTTGAATGACAACTTTAATAGCAAATCTGGCCTCATCTGCCTGTATTAAGCTGGCATGAAACTTGCTTATTTAACATGTGAGGTTATGAAAGTGCGGCAATTTATGGACTTGTTTTTGTTATATGACTCTAACTATTTCTTCGGTCTGGGTCTCATCGGCGATGCTCACTGTCTTGACGATTTTACAAAAAACAAGTAATTTAGGATAGAAAGGAATAATTTAACATGAATATAAAAACAACCATATCACTGAGTCTCATTATCCTGATTCTCCTAATGACTAGCTGTGTTGCTTCTCTTCCTGAAGATCAACTTGATTTCGGTATTGAAGCCGCTCAAAAGGGATTATGGGATGAAGCTATATTTAGGTGGGATAAAGTAGTTCAATCCAATCCCAATTCTGCAGCCGCTCATAATAATTTAGCTGTAGCCTATGAAAAAAAAGGCGATTTTGAAAAAGCTGAAATCGAATACAAAAAAGCCCTCCAGCTCAGCCCAGAAAACGAACAAATTCAATCTAACTACGAACAGTTTAAAAAAAACCTCGCTAGTAACAAGAAGGATGAGAAGAAAGATGAAAAAAAATAATATACTTTTTTATAAATCACTTTTGATATTTTTGATTTTTTCTATAAATAGCTGCAGCTCACCCTCATATGTGGAGATAAAGGCTGATATTGCGGAAACACCTATATTAAATCTAGATCAATTTGATAAAATCATGATCACAGATTTTTTGTTGAAAAAGGATAAACCTGATTTTGACATCAATAAGGAAGTCAAAGAATACTTGGCTCAGGAGCTGGAAGTCAACACAAATAAAGAAATAAATATTGAGGAAATCTCTCCTGACGAAGAAAATATTTTCAAAGAAAAGAACTTCTGGGTCCGCAGCTTTGAAGGCGAAAAAAAGGGGGTTTTTGTTACGGGAAGTTTGGGATACAAGAGAGAAATACGAAAAGCTCTGGTGAAAGACAAGAGAAAATTTGAAGATCCCTTCACCTATGAAGACCGGTTCGCTCAGCGAAAACTTTACACTCTTACGCTGGACTTATATTTCATAGACAGCCAGACGGGAGAAGTCTTATACCAGAGAAAATTCAATGAGACAAAGGCTTATGAAAATCCCAATCAAACCTCTTACTTTGCCTTTTTTGACCTTATATATAGTATTAAGGAAAAAACTTTCCGTGATGTTTTAGGCAAGAGAGAACCACAAAAAAGATATCTTATCCAAAAATAAGGAGTTTCGATGAAAAAAAATAAAAAATGGGTGGCAATGATTGCCTTTGTTTTGTTTTTTGCAGCCTCTTTGTCCGCACAAATAATATACTACCCTTATTATGGTAAAAATATAATCCGCTATAAAGATTTCAGTTGGGAAAGCTATAAAACTGACCATTTCGAAATATATTATTACATGGAAGATGTAGCCTTCTTAAAAACAATTGCTGAGTTGGCTGAAAGCGCCTATGACCAGATAAGCAAAAAAGTCAAACACCAGCTGTCCGCCAATGTCCCTATCCTTTACTATAAAACAAATACTGACTTTCAACAGACCAATCTTTTCCGTATGCCTGAGGGAGTTCTGGGTGTGGCTGAACCTATATTATACAGAATAGCTTTGTACGGAGACATGCCTGTAGATGAACTTGAAAATTTAGTGGAGCATGAACTGACTCATATATTTGAGTATGATATGCTCTGGGGAAGCCCGGGGGGTGCATTACATGCGGTGAGCTCCCCTCCCTTATGGATTATGGAGGGCTTTTCAGAATACAATACGGGAGAATGGTCCTCCTGGTCAAAGCTGATTGTCAAAGATACTGTGCTAAATGATCGAATCCCTGAGATGAGAAAAAACGGTGATCTCTATTCCAGATATCCCCTTCCACGAGATCCTGCCTATGATTTTGGACATGCCATTTATGAGTATATTGAATATAAATATGGTGAAAATGGAGTGAAAAACCTCTGGCAGTCATTGAAAAATGTCCCTCTTATAGGTCAAGTAAATCCTATCAAAAGAGCTTTTGATATGGAACCCAAAGAATTCAATCATGAGTTTAATAAATATCTCCGCGAAAAATACAAGCCTTTTTTGATGCGTGAGAATCCGGAAAACTACAGTCTCTCTCTTGGGCCTAATTATCCTGTCAATGAATATCTGTTTGCCTTTTCCCATTCTTTATCTCCTTCGGGAGATTTAATCGCAACCCTAACCGTCAATCTTAAGGCAAGCGATTATGACATCATTCTTTTCTCAACCAAAGATGGTTCATTTATAAAGAATCTCACCAAAGGATACTCCTTAAAATATTGGAGCATTAAATACGAAATTGAGCCTTCCAGAGGAAGAGATGTGGCTTGGTCCCCAGATGGAGATAAAATTGCCTTTTTTGGTCGGGCTGGAGAAAAACACAGCCTGTTTTTGGTCAATGTCCTGAACGGTCATATCATAAAAAAAATAAAGATCCCTGAAGACAGACCCACCTCCCCGGCTTTTAGCTCAGACGGCGAAAAGGTTTTCTACACAGCCTTTTTAAAGGGAATCCATGATATTTTCAGGGTATCCATTAATACCGAAGAGACCCAAAACCTCACCAACAATAAACTTTACGAAAAAGCTCCGGCTGTGTCACCAGACGGAAAGTCAATTGTCTACACCATCCGAATCGATGGCCATGACAAGCTGTTTTTATCCCCAGTGGAAGACTTAAGTCAAAGGACTCAATTGACTTTTGGAAAAGGAAATACCATCTGTCCTGAATTTTTTCAAGATTCAAGCCTCCTTTATTTTTCAGGAGATATGAGGGATGCTTACAATATCTATTCATTATCTCTTGAGAACGGAGAACTCAAAAGATACACCGATGTGAGAACAGGCAATTTCTTTCCTTCCCCAATGCCCAACGAAGAAAATACAATTGTTTTTTCTTCTTTCCATAAAGGGGCCTTCCAAATCTTTAAAAGTGAGCTGAAGGGTGTTGTTGAAAAAAATATAAGATTTAGTGATATGTTAACAGCCAAAGAATATGAGGAATACAAGCCTCATGTCACACTAGAAATCGATAAGTCGAAAATAAAACCTTACCAAGGAATTGGAAAGCTTTATTTAACCGGAAAACCTCCTGTAGATACAACCATTGCCACTGACGGCTCTATATATGGAGGCTCCTCTATTTCCTTCTCAGATTTATTCGGCGACCATAACTTTAATGTCACAGCCTATCAAGTTAGAGAATTCCGGTCGTACTACTTTTCCTATCTCAATCAAAAAAACAGGCTTCAGTATCAAGCCAGCGCCTATCATTACACTCTTTTTTACTACACTCCTTATGCTTATATAGATCCAAGTTATTATTACCGCTTGAGTTACAACGACGCTCTAGCCAAAAGGTCTATTTCAGGAGCCAATATTTCTGGCTATTATCCTTTTAATCGCTATTACAGGGCTCAGGGCTCTTTACGGTATTCTTATTACGACGAGGAATTCTATGATCCGTCTCTTGCTAGGCAGATGGCGGCACAAGGACAAAATTTCAGCTACTTCCTCACAGGAAGTATGCTTTCAGCCTCGCTTGCCTTAACCGGAGAAACCACTCACTTTAAATATTATGGTCCTGCGGCTGGAAACACTTTTAACTTCTCTGTCTCTCAAGCCATTCCTGTTACCAAAAAATTTCTATCAAACACTACTTTTCAGTTAGACCTTAGAAAATATTTTTACTTGGGATATGACACTCTCTTTGCTTTTCGTTTCGAGGGTTTTGGAAGTTGGGGAAAAACGCCTTTTATTAATTATTTTGGAGGGAATAATCAAGTCCGCTCCCAATATTACTACAGCCTCATTGGAACAGAAAGCTGGTTTTCAAATCTAGAATTCAGATTTCCTATTGTAAACTCAGCATCGACCATAATCGGCCAGCTCGGCCCTGTCAGAGGCACTCTGTTCTTTGACGTGGCCAGAACTAAAGTTAAAGGATATGAAGCAAAGATGTGGATTTACGACACTCTTAAATCAGGTAATATTTATTATTACGTGGTGGATGCCGTAGGATCCCTGGGATACGGATTTGAATTTTTTCTCTTAGGCTTTCCTGTTCATATCGATTTTGTAAAACTCGTGTACTGGCCTGATTTTTCAAATCCATTTGACCTTAAAACTGGAGAAAGCTGGAGAACAAAATTTTGGATCGGATTTGATTTTTAAAGATATAAAAAAATTTTCAATAAATTTTATTTTGTTTCGACAAAACTTCTTGAAATACAAATTCAAGGGTGATAATATACTTCTAACCGAACCATCAATAAAATCAGGTTTTCCACAGGTGTGGATATATCTGTGGAAAACTAGGGTCATAATATGGAGGAAATACGCAAACAAAATCCCTGGCTCAGACTTCAACAAGAGATTAAAAATAAAATAGATAAAAACAGCTTTGAAACTTGGTTTGGACCCACATCCTATATAGGCCAGGAAGAAAATTTTCTTTATATAAAAGTCCCTAATTCCTATTTTAGAGACTGGCTTTCTTTTCATTATTCTAATATCATCAACACCTGCTCAAAAGAACTTTTTGATAAAGTTTATGATATTAAGTATATATTTGATGACTCTTCTTCATTCATGCGCCGAAGCCCTGGTGACAGAAGATCTAAAGACGGATATCTTCTCAATCCTAATTTAAATCCAAATTATACATTTGATAATTTTATTGTGGGTTCTTGCAACCAATTCGCGCATGCGGCTGCTTCGTCTGTCTCACAAAATCCAGCCCGGTCCTACAATCCTTTATATATATACGGAGGCGCTGGTCTGGGAAAAACTCACCTCATGAACGCCATTGGTCATGAAACATTAAAAGGTAAGAGAAGCATGAAAATACTCTACATGACCACAGAAAAGTTCATGAATGATCTCATTAATCATCTTCAGTACGGAAAAATTATGGATTTTAGGGAAAAATATAGAAGCACAGACCTTTTGCTTATGGATGATATTCACTTCTTGTCGGGGAAAGAAAGAACTAAAGAAGAGTTTTTTCATACCTTCAACCACCTTTATGAAAATCAAAAACAGATTGTCATTTCAAGTGACTGTCCTCCAAAAGAGATTCCAAATTTGGAAGAAAGGTTTAGCTCTCGATTTGAATGGGGTCTCATCGCTGATCTAAAACCACCTGATATTGAAACAAGGATCGCGATTTTAAAGAAAAAATCACAGATTGAGGGGGTAGAGCTTCCAGAAAGCGTAGCCCTTTTTATTGCTGATAAAGTCCATTCTAATATTCGAGAGTTAGAGGGTTTTCTTCGTCGTGTAATTGCTTATTCTTCTCTGAAAGGAGAGCCTATAAATTTAGAGCTGACTAAAGAAGCACTAAAAAGCCTTTTAGATTCAACTGAACATATCATCACGGTTGAAAAAATTCAGAAATTTATTTGTCATGAATTTAAAATGGGGTTGAAAAAGTTAAAATCAAAGAACAACTCTCCAAAAATTGCCTTTCCCCGGCAAATAGCCATGTATCTATCCAAGCATCTTACAGATTCTTCTCTTCCTGAAGTTGGAAAAAAATTCGGTGGAAAACACCACACCACTGTCATTCACAGTGTAAATAAGATTGAGAAATTAAGAGAAACCGACAGAAGTTTCGACAAAAAAATCAACAGGATGATTCGCTCTATTCGTTAAAGATTCATAAGTTTATGATTGTTTTTCACATATTATTTGCTATTATTATTATTATTACTTAATCTTAAAAAAAATATATAATATAAATAATAAAATAAATAAATGTTAAAAAGGTGAAAAAAATGAGATTTTCGATTAAAAAAGAAAATATATATACAGAGCTACAGCTTCTTCAGGGAATTGTAGAGAAAAGAAATACCATGCCCATTCTTGCTGATATTTTACTGGATGCCAATAATAATAGAGTTGAACTGATTGGGACAGACCTGGAAGTCGGGCTGAGGACTTATATCGAAACTGAAGTTGAAGAAGCTGGTTCTGGAACAATATCAGGAAAAAAACTATATGAAATTGTGAGATCTCTTCCAGAAAAAAAGCAAGTTAAATTTTCATTAATAAATGAGAAGATGATCGAAATCTCCTCTGGAGCCAGTCAATTTAAAGTCAAATGCAACCCAAAGGATGATTATCCACAGGTTCCAGAGGCAAGGTTTGAAAAAAACATTATTCTTCCCCTGGATAAATTTAAAGAGATGATCAATAGAGTTTATTTTGCTATCACTCAGGAGCAGAGATATTATCTGAACGGGGCGTTAATGATTCTTAATAGGGATAAGATTGAGTTGATCAGCACGGATGGCCATAGGCTGGCATACACATCTTCTAAAACAGAAAACGTGGAAATAGACGAGGAAATTAGAAGAATTGTATCTAAAAAAACAATCGGAGAATTAAGAAAGTTCGAAGATGAAAAAATAAAGTTTGATATGGATGAGAGCAATCTGTTTTTTAATGTTAAAAATAGAACTCTGATATCGCGTATAATTGAAGGTAAGTTCCCGAATTATAATGCTGTGATACCCACAGATAATAACAATATTCTTACTTTTAATAGAGAGGAAATAACAAATGCTATAAGAAGAGTTTCCTTGCTATCCACAGAGCGCTCCAAGGGGATTAAATTAAAATTAGAAAAAGACAATATTGAACTGTTTTCTTCTAATCCTGAATTAGGGGAAGCCCGCGACCAAGTCGAAACAGAATATAACGGCGATAAATTTGAAATTGGATTTAATTCTCAGTATATTTTAGACTTTTTAACCACTATAGAGTCAGATAATGTCAGATTTGAAATGAAGGACCCCAATACCGCTGTTTTAATGACCCCTGAAGAGTCAGATAAAATAGAATATAAATACGTTTTAATGCCCATGAAAATCTAGCTAAATATTTTCTTTATTTAAGTCTATATTATATTTTTTCCCTATATAGGTAATTTTACCTTCATTGCCGACAATCACCGCTCCATAATCAGGATATTTTTTTATAATTTTATCTGGATGTTCAGATATAAAAATAGAGGTAGAAAGAGCATCGCACAAAAAGACTTGAGGTCCGATCACCGTTACACTCTGTTTTCCTTGAGCTGGATAGCCAGTAAAGGGATTAAAAATATGGTGATATCTTTTTCCCTCTTTTATAAAAAACCTCTGATAATCTCCAGATGTGGCCGCTCCCATACAGGTGAGTGACAGTATCCCTAAAAACCCCTTTTTTCTGGGATGCTGTATTCCAATCTTCCAGTCATCTCCATCCGGATTTTTCCCCCAACAAAAAATATCTCCCCCGGCATTTATAAAGCCTTTTTTAATGTTCATTTTTATAAGGGCTTTTGAAGCGAGATCAACTCCATAGCCCTTAGCGATTGCGCCCCAGTCAAGCTTAACCTTTTTGGGAATGAATATTTTGCTGTTTTGAGTTTGAATTTTTTCCATTCCCACTCTTTTCAGCAGCCCGTTTATCTCCTCTTTGGGAGGCACCCTATAATCGCCGCTTAGAAAACCCCAGGCTTCTTTAAGTGGACCCACGGTGATATCAAAATATCCGTCTGTGTTTTGATGAATATTCAGGCTTTCCTTTAAGAGATACTTGGCATGTTCTGATTCTATGTCCCTTTTTTCAGGGCTTAAAATTTTTTCTAAAGATGAAAATATCTTTTTTACTTCATTTTTTGCCGCTGAAAATTCACTTGAAGTGCTGAAAACTCTTATTTCACAAACAGTGTCGAAGAACATTAAAGTGGATTGATGCCAAGATCTAGCAAAACAGCAGCCGTCAGCGAGAATGATAACAAGAAGAAAATAAAGACAATTTTTCATTTGATTGAGTTTTTTAAATTTTATTTTATTCTGATTGTTTTTTCTAGATTTATGATTGATTGACATATATATTGTTTGTATTATAAATTAAAAAAATTATTTTAAAAGGAAAATTGGAACACGAGGGAAAGATGGGCTATAAGATTCGTCTGAGCTTAATGATGTTCTTGCAGTACGCAATTTGGGGAGCGTGGGCACCGGTTCTATCAGAATATTTAATAAACAGGGTTGGTTTCACCGGAACTCAGGTAGGCATTGTTTATTCACTCCTTCCTTTGGCCACCATTATATTTCCTTTCTTAGGAGGGCAACTTGCGGATAGATATTTTCCTACAGAGAAGGTCATTGCTTTTTTGCAGCTCTTTGGAGGAGCAATTCTCATATACACCTCCTTTGTTTCAGATTACTCAACCATGGTTTGGCTTATATTTGGCTATTCCATTTTGTATGCGCCCACCTTAGCGCTCACCAATTCCATCGCGTTTATAAATCTCAAGGATTCAGAAAAAGAATTTGGCATGGTGAGAGTTTGGGGAACCATAGGTTGGATTGCCGCTGGATTGATTTTGGCTGGATGGAGAATGATGGCCAATTCTCATCAGGCGCTCGCAATAAGAGGCGACACCTTGATGCTGGCCGGCATATTTTCTTTAATAATGGGGATTCAATCGTTCAGCTTACCTCACACTCCTCCCAAAAAGGAAGTTAAAAAACCCTGGGCTTTTTTGGAAGCTCTTAAGATGCTGAAAGATAAAAATCTGGCTATCTTTTTTGGCATCACTTTCATAGTGGCCACCGAGCTCCAATTTTATTATATATTGACCGCTCCTTATTTAACTTCAGAAAAAATAGGGGTCAAGCCATCCATGGTGTCTGGAGTTATGGTTATAGCCCAGGTGGCAGAAATATTGGTGATGGCTGTGCTTCTTCCTATTTTTCTTCCGAAATTTGGGATAAAGAAAACCATGATTATTGGAGTTCTTGCCTGGCCAGCGCGATACATCATATTTGTTATTGCCAGACCTGTGTGGCTGGTCATTGCTTCCTTGTCACTTCATGGATTTTGTTATGTGTTCTTTTTTACAGCGGCTTTTATCTACATAGACAAAGTGTCCCCTAAAGACATAAGAGCTTCGGCTCAGAGCCTTATCGCGATTGTAACGCTGGGGTTGGGAAATTTTTTAGGAAGTCTGTTTGCTGGCTGGATACAGACATTATTCACAGAAGCAGATGCGACAAACTGGAGAGGTGTTTTTATGGTTCCCTCGGTTTTAACTGTTTTATGTGCGGTTGCGTTTATTCTGCTTTTTAAAGAAAAGAAAAAAGTTGATGTGGACTAAAGAAATAAAGTGAGGATAGAATGTCAAAAAAAAGATTAGGCATAGGATTTATAGGCGCTGGATTTATCACCAATTTCCATATCCGATCTTGGGTGGGAGTCCGGGATGCTGATATTAGGGGGATTGTAAGCCGAAGTGAAAAAAGAGCCAAGCAAGCCTCTGACCTTGCCCTTAAACTCAGGGTAGGAGAGGCGAAGGTGTTTCCCACTGTTACTGATATGATCGCTTCACCCACCATTGACGCCCTTTGGATATGCAGTCCAAATTACAACCGGATAGAGATAATGGAAGAAATCGTTCATGCGGTCAAATCAGGGAAGGGAGAGATCATAGGGGTCGCTTGTGAGAAACCGCTGGGGAGGAATGTTCTAGAAGCAGAGAAAATGCTTTCCCTTGCTCGAGAAGCTGATCTTTTAGATGGATATTTAGAGGATCAGATCTTTTCTCCTTCGGTGATTCGTGGCAAAGAGATATTATGGGCCAGAGGAGCCGCCACCACAGGAAGGCCTTATTTAGCCCGGGCTTCTGAGGAACACGGAGGGCCTCATATGCCTTGGTTTTGGGAAGGATCTCTTCAAGGTGGAGGGGTTATCAATGACATGATGTGTCATTCGGTGGAGGAAGCGCGTTTTATGCTGACACCGCCTGGGGCTAAAAGAAATGTGATCAGACCCAAGAAAGTGATGGCTTATGCAGACTGTTTGAAGTGGCAGCAGGATTTTTATGCCCAGCAGCTCACTAAAAAAAGCCAAGGAGAACTAGACTATCTCAGCCGCCCAGCTGAAGATTTTGCCAGAGCTCTTATTGAATATGAGGGGAAAAAAGGAGAAAGGCTGGTGGTGGAGACAACCACTTCATGGTGTTATGTGGGAGCCGGGTTGAGGTTGAGCATGGAGCTTTTAGGGCCGGAGTACTCGCTGTCTATAAACACATTGGATTCTAACTTGAAGATATTTTTCAGTCGAAATGTCAGAGGACATCAGGGGGAGGACATGATTGAGAAACAGAATGCAGAGACAGGCTTGATGCCCATTGTCAGCAGCGAGGAGATTGAATATGGTTATACCGATGAAAACCGCCATATGGTCCGGTCTTTTTTAGACGGAAAGCGTCCCCAAGAAAATTTCAGCGATGGCGTCGAAGTCACTAAACTTCTTATGGCTGCTTATATGAGTATAGAGGAGGGAAAGACCATTCCCTTTCCTCCAGAGGGACTGGAAACTTTTATTCCGGCTGTAGCCAAAGGAGAATGGAACCCAAAAAAAATATAATCAGGAGGAAAGATGAAACAAAAAAAATACATGACCTTGATATTAGTCCTGCTGTTTACTGTTTTTTGTTCCGGCGGAGAACAAGCCGTTGGAGAGGAAAAACCTGTCATCGAAGAGACCTCATCCAAGGTTGAACGAATTCCTTATTCAGAGGTAAGGATCAAAGAAATCCCGTTCGCGGTTCAGTGCTGGACATTTCGCAAATTTTCCTTTTTTGAGACTTTAGAAAAAGTCAAAGATCTGGGAATTCAGTATCTGGAAGCTTATCCGGGGCAGATGTTGGACAGAAACGATCCTGATGTCAAAATGGATCACAATTTAAATGAAAAACAGAGGGAAGAGGTAAAAAAGGCTCTCAGAGAGCACAGCATCACCTTAGTAAGCTATGGAGTGGTTCATTTTGATAACACAGAAGAAAGCATGGGAAAAGTGTTTGAGTTTGCCAAAAATATGGGGATCCAAACCATTGTCACAGAACCGGCTTTTGATGATTTTTCTCTGCTGGAGGAGATGGTCAAAAAATATAATATTAAAATAGCCATACACAATCACCCCGAGCCTTCCAAGTACGCCAGGCCGGAAACAGTTTTGGATCATGTCAAGGGCTTGGATGATAGGATCGGGGCCTGTGCCGATACCGGACACTGGATGAGAACAGGAGTGAATCCGGTTGAGGCTCTCCGTCTGCTGGAAGGAAGAATCATCGATGTTCATTTGAAAGACTTGAACCAGTTTGGAGACAAAAAAGCTTATGATGTGCCTTTTGGTCAGGGTGAGGCTAATATTCATGATATTCTGGCTGAATTGACCCTGCAGAATTATTCTGGAGTTCTGGCCGTAGAACATGAAAATCCAGAGGAAGTCAATAATCCTTCTCCCTCTGTAAAAAAGGGAATTCAATATGTTGACAGCATAACCTATTATAAAGGCTATGAAGAAATCCTCGCCCAAAGCAACGGACGGTTTTCCAAACACGGATGGAACCATTATGGGCCTGGATATTTTATTCTGGATGAACAGACCGGAATACTCAAATCTCAGGGCGGCATGGGTTTGTTTTGGTACAGCCGAAAAGCTTTTGAAGATTTCATTCTTGAGCTGGATTTTAAATGCGCTCGAGAAGATACCAATTCAGGAATTTTTCTAAGAATACCTGAAGTACCGGTGAGCAACAGCTATATCTATCATTCTTTTGAAATACAGATTTATGACGCAGGAGAGGATATCCATAAGACCGGCGCAGTGTATGATGCAGAGGCCCCTACCAAAGACGCATCTAAAGAAACAGGAGAGTGGAATCACTTCAAGATCACCTTGCAAGGTGATCAGATTCAGGTTGAATTAAACGGAGAGACAATATTGGATTGGACTGCAGAGCCCAGAGGAAAAGTGAGAGATTTTGCTGACAAAGGGTACATAGGACTGCAGAACCACGACAGCCGTTCTCCGGTTTATTTCCGGAACATTTTCATCAAAGAAATCAAATAATCCAGGTTGAGTAATCTTGGCTCGTTAATAGACAGGTTAAATAGATTTGGATTTGAGCTGATGCTGGAGCTCGAAAGGATCTTCTCCTTTTTTTCCTTGGATTCTCTGAACCAATGCCTGAAAAAGACGTTTCTGAAGCTGGTATACAGGGATAGCCTTCGGATTGGGCTTTTTTTTAGCTTGAAGGTCCAACTTCACAAAGGTAGAGGTCAAATCTTCCAGAGTTCGGTTCATTCCCTCTTCTGTCCCCCAAACCCAGGATGCATGAATGGCCGCACCTAAGGCGGCTCCTTCTCCCAGCACAGGGATGGTTTCCGCTTCAAAGATATCAGCAATGGCCTGTCTCCAGGCATCAGATTGGGAAAGTCCCCCTGTAAGCCGGATTTCTTTTGTTTTGACCGGCATGCGCTTGAATCCTTGATAAAGGTTGAGGATGTGACCTTCCAGGACCGCCCGGCACAAAGTGTTTTTATTGAAATCATTCAGCTTGAATCCAAAATAAAGGGGGGAGGCTAAAGGGAGATCCGGGGTTCTCTCTCCCACATACCAGGGGATTAAAATCCGGCCTCGATTTCCTGGTTTTGTTTGACGGATGATTTGAGTGAATTCTTCATGGGAGATTTTGTATTTTTTGATGAGACGGTTGTATCCATTGGACAGGTTTGAAACACACAGCAGAGGGAGATAATTTCCTATGCTGTCGCAGTAGCAGGCAATTTCTCCGGAGGGATCAATATAGGGATCTTTAAGAATAGTGAAAGCGGTTCCGCTGGTGCCCAGGCTTATGGATAGTATCCCGGGATCGATGTTTCCGGTGCCCACAGCTCCATACATGTTATCTCCGGAGCCGGCATCGATTTTGCACTTTGGAGAAAAACCGAACTTTTTCACCAGAGAAGATGACATCACTCCGATGGTGCGGACCGACGACTTGACCGGAGGAAGCTTTTTTTTCAGGGATGGATCGATGGCATTAATCACTTTTTTGGACCATTTCTTTGTTTTGGGATTCCACAGAGCAGTCCCTGATGTGTCCCCGGGTTCCATGACTTTAATTCCACCAGTGAGAACCCAGTTGATGTAATTATGAACCACCAGAAAAGTGTGAGTCCTTTTAAAAATTTCCGGCTCATGTCTCAGCATATGCAGGATTTTTGGAGCGGTGTAACCTGTTTTTTGGCTGTTTCCCACTTCTTTGATCATGGCGTTCTTACCGCCCACCGCATGAGTGAGAAGTTCGCATTCTTCGATGGTTGAAAAATCATTCCAGAGCTTACTTGTTTGACGGGTTAACTTTCCCTGAGAATCCAGAGAAACCAATCCGTGCTGCTGACCGGAAACCGAAATACATTGAATTTTTTCTTGATGGATTTTTGATTTTTTAAGCCTTTCAAAGAGAACTTCTATGGCTTCGATCCACATATGAGGATCGGATTCTGAACATCCCTCTTTTAAATCCGTTAAAGTCCCTTCTTGAGTGTGGTAATGAGGGAGATCTTGGTCATAGTTTAGGGAGTCGACATAGACCACCTTTTCTTTTTCTGTGTCTAGGATTAACAGCTTACATCCTTGAGTCGAGATATCGATTCCGGCAAAAAGCGATTCACTATTCATTAAAAATAATTTTTAAATAATAGTCTCAGCCTATGGAAGTATCAATAAGGCTGGTCCTGTCAATTTCAACAAGAAAGCGATTGGGAGCACAGATGATGTGCTCTCCCGCAAAGGATATTGGAGGAGTCAGGCAGCAAATTTTATGTCGGCATGATGACTCAGTGACCCATACTTTTCCATTATTTACCGAAACCATTATGAGGCCCTGTTTGGCTTTATAGGACTTGCAGCTGTTCTTATTAAGGGGAAAGGAGTCTATTTTTTGGCCCTCACTATAAACAGAAATGGATTTCCCCATAAATCTATGTGTTGATCCTCTGAAAGAGGCAATGGTCAGACTTGAAGATAGATTGTTCTTTTTGTTTATTGTTTCCCAAAGTGAAAATAGTCTTTTGGACCGGATATCCCATACGTTTCCGTTTTTGGTCAAAGTGAAAGAGGGCTGTATTTTGTGTTGAAGAACCCTGAAGGAAAGGGAAAGGTCAGCTTTATCTTGGGAAAGAGAAAAGGCCCATCCTTTTTTCTTGAGTTCTTGGATTATTTGCTTTTCAAAAGGGGTAGAGTTCAACAAACAGAACTTGTTTCCATCACGTATGCTGTGATTTTTTAACTCTTCCAGTATACGGGGAAGGAGTTGTTGGGGATGGTCAGAAATAAGATGCAGTTCTGTAGAATTGGCTGTTTTTTTTGAACCAAGGATAAATTTACTGAGCAAGGGAACAGTGACAAGAGTTTGGATGAAATGGCGTCTATTCATGGTGATCTCCTTTTTTTATTATATTTATAATTTCAGGGTAAAGATTTTTTCTGTTTTTTCTGAATCGGAGGAAAAGCAGGATTCCAGTGATTGATAACCCCAGAAAAAAGCCTGCTATGGCCCCTGTGGATGAGGAAAGAGACAAGAGGCCGGCAAAAAAAGAGCCTACAAACATCCCGCCTAAAGCAGCCATGAGCATAAAACTGAACAGAATGATGAGAGTTTGGCTGTACTTGTTATCAGGAATATGGATCATCACCTCATCCCCAGGACCGGCTTTAATCGGATTTAGGACATGGATCAGGCCTTTTTCCTGTTCTTTGTTGGAGCAAATAGGACGGGCAGCGCATTTTTGACATCCTGATGCACAGTGTAGCTCTACCTGTGCTAAAGAACCTTTTAAAGAAATTATCTTACCTTTATCCTTCATGATTTTCTTCTTTTTTGATTCGGCCAATGGCATCAGTAGGACATTTTTCTATGGCTGGGATTTTTTCAGGATCAATTTTTTTGTAGTCTTTTATGACAGCAAGGTTATCCTCCATCACAATAGCTTCCGGACAAGCTCTCACACAAATGCCGCACGCAATGCAGGCATTTTTACAGGCTTTTTTTGCTGCTGCCGCACTGTCCCGTGAGCGGCAGAACACCATGATATTTTGTGAGATCGGGTGAAGTTCAAATAGATTGCGGGGACAGGCTTCCACACATTGTCCGCAGGCCGTGCATCTTTCTTCATCCACTATAGGAAGCCCTTCTTCTCCCATTTTTATGGCATCAAATGGGCAGGCCTTTTCACAATCTCCATAACCCAGACATCCATACACACACTGTTTATTCCCTCCGATAATATGCGCGGCGTAACAGGTTGTGATTCCCAAATAATTTCCCTTGTTTTTGGCTGCTTCGTGGCTGCCCCGGCAGTGAAGGCGGGCTACTTTTTTTTCTTTTGTTTCTGCTTCTGTTCCCATTATTTCAGCGATTTCTTGGGAGACCTCTTCTCCTCCCACTGGACATCCTGTTATTTCTGCTTTTTCATTGGCAACCGCTTCTGCAAAAGCCCGGCATCCAGAATATCCGCAGGCACCACAGTTTGCCTGGGGTAAAATTTCGTTTATTTTTTCCACTTTTGGGTCTTCTTTGACTTTGAGTTTCTGATAGGCGAAAGAAAGGCCGATAGAGAACAGTAAAGCCAAAGCGCCCATGGTTAGAATTGGTATGAGAACATCCATCATTTGATCATTCCTGAAAATCCCGAAAAAGCAAGGGCCATTATTCCTGCCACAATCAAAGCGATGCCCGCTCCTTTGAGAGGCTTTGGTACATCGGCAAGATCTAACTGTTCTCTAATGCCAGCCATCAATACAATGGCTAGAGTGAATCCTAAGCCAGAGCCCACTCCAAAAACAACGGTTTTAATAAAATTATAATCTTTTAACGCAGCCAAAAGCGCTAAACCCATAATGGCGCAGTTGGTGGTTATCAAGGGCAGATAAATACCAAGGGCTTGATAGAGGGGAGGGCTCATCTTTCGGATAAACATTTCGACAAGTTGGACCAAGGAAGCAATGACCAGGATAAAGGAGACAATTTGGAGATAGTCGAGTCCAAAAGGAATAAGGATCCAGTGGTTGATCATCCAGGAAGCCACAGCGGTCAGAGTCATGACAAAAGTCACAGCCATTCCCATGGAAAAGGCGGAGTCTATTTTTTTGCTGACCCCTAAGAAAGGACAAATACCCAAAAAATAGTAGAGAACAAAGTTATTGACCAGGATGGCAGCAACAAAGACCGTCAAAATATCCATCATGTGCTCCTTGTCTTGGTCTTAGATTCAATCAATATAGCGATTCCTAAAAGGACCCCTAATGTGATAAAGGCTCCTGCAGGAAGGATCATGATCACCCACGGCTTAAACCATGAGCCCATCACCTGAAAACCCAGAAAAGTTCCCGAGCCCAGAATTTCTCTTATGGAGCTCAGGATAAGCAAAGCCAGAATAAAGCCTGTGCTCATGCCAAAGGCATCGAGGAGAGAACGCCCCACAGAATTTTTTGATGAAAAAGCCTCCTGCCGTCCCAGAATAATGCAGTTGACCACAATCAGAGGTACATAGGGACCCAGAGCCTTGGATATAGGGGGGAAAAAAGCCGCTAAAAATCGATCGGCAATGGTGACAAATGAGGCAATGATAACGATAAAAGTAGCAATCCTCACTTGATTAGGGATCAATTTTTTTATGGAAGAAACAACCAAGGAGCTTAGAATCAAAACGAATGCTGTGGCAAGGCCCATAGCAATCCCGTTAATGACTGCATTGGTCACAGCCAGGGTAGGACACATTCCAAGAAGTTGTCTGAAGACCGGGTTTTCATCCCAAAGGCCTTTGAGATACTCGGCTCCTATGCTTTTTTTAGGTGGCATTTTTTTCCTCGCTTGAGAGTTTGCCTCCTTGTTTTATTTGTTTCAATCTTTGGAGAGAGAGATTGACGATTTCAAGCACTTTTTCAGAAGAGATGGTGGCTCCGGTAATGGCATTGACTTCTGAGGGAGCCAGTTTCTCCGGAGAATCCACAGCTGGCTTACGTAGAGACAGCGGCTTTTCACAGTTTCTCCCTTCCCAGAATCGGAGAAAGGATTTTTCATCTGTGATTTTGGCTCCTAAACCAGGAGTTTCTTTTTGATCTAAAATAGTTAGATTCTTTATTTTTGAAACAGAGGGATCAACTCCATACATTAATGTGATGATGTCCTGAAATCCAGTGCCTGAGGTATAGACAGCAAATCCCACATTATTTTTATTTTCATCCAAGCTTTCATAGACAGTCAGGGTCTCATCTTCATAGATTTTATGACTTGTTTTTGTGGAGGGGATGACTTCATTGATAGCGGTTTGGATTTCTTGCTGCCGATTCATCTCAATTCGCTCTTTGGTTAAAAGACCCACCACAGCAAGCAGGCTTCCAGAGATCAGACCCACCACAGTGAGAACCACAATCATCCTGGCGGAAAGGCTCATTGCCCCCTCCCTTTTCCCAGAATACGAGGTCGAGTGTATCGGTTTATCAAAGGAACAAAAGTATTCATAAAAAGAATTGAAAACATGACTCCTTCAGGGAAGCCGCCAAAAAGTCTTATAAGTCCTATGAGAAAACCTATCCC
>Ga0102944_1001123_pt1 | contig 18583 bp, 17 predicted proteins | sample SalPonD_shore_MG_FD_78172 | JGI IMG/M metagenome (GOLD analysis project Ga0102944, IMG submission 78172) | Salt pond soil microbial communities from South San Francisco under conditions of wetland restoration - Salt Pond MetaG... | ecosystem: Environmental > Aquatic > Marine > Intertidal zone >...
CGAGGTCGTGCCCGGCCGGGTCACGTTCACCGGCCATCCGCACGAATCGCAGTACAACATCCTGGGCACCATCCATGGCGGCATCGTCGGCACGCTGCTCGATTCGGCGATGGGCTGTGCGGTGCACACCCGTCTCGAGGCGGACCAGAGCTACACGACACTCGAGCTCAAGGTGAACTACGTGCGTCCAGTGACCGTTGCGACCGGCCCGACCACGGCGCTCGGACAGGCGCTCCACGTTGGACGGCGCACGGCCACTGCGGAGGGCCGGCTGACGGACGCGGCGGGCCGCCTGCTGGCGCATGCCACGACGACCTGCCTCGTGGTCGCTCCCTGAGCGTATCAGCGGATCACGTCGGCGAACTGATCATCGGTCGCGACCACTGACCTCGAAGCCGACCAGATCGGTCCACTCCTGGAGCCAGGCCGCGATCATCTCGGCGTTGTCGGACTCGGCGACGAGAAAGCCCCGGTTGCTTGCCACGCTGTGCCACCGCCCCACCCTGGTTTACCCCGTCCGGCGGCGGCGCCCCGGTCTGCAGGAACCGCCGCTGGGCCGCGTCGCGATCCGGCCCCGCATACTGATCACTCGCATGGAAGATCATGGCTGCCTCTCACGCGCGAGGCGCATCGCATCTCGTGTTCCTCAAGCTAGCCGAGGCTGCGCCGAGATCTCGCAATCTGTGTACGGATCGGTCGCCGACGTGACTGTTGCGCGCAGCCGGCGTCCGCGGCATGCTGTGCCGCGCTGTAATGGGGGAGCCCGCCGCATTCCGGGCTGAGAGTGTGCCGAAGGGCACAGACCCCGGGGAGACGCCGATGCGCCGCATCGCCTCCCGGAACCTGATCAGGGTCATGCCTGCGTAGGGAGATCAACATGTTGTCCATGTCTGCCGGGCTGGCAGCGTTGCTGCTGGTCCTCGTGCTCGTCCTGTTTGCCTGGCTGGGTCTCGCCAGCCGCGGCGCCGTCCGTTCGGTCGACGATTACCTCACCGCGCGCGGCTCCCAGGGCGCCACCACGCTGGCGCTGTCGTTCCTCGCCTCCGGCGCCGGCGCGTGGATCCTGTTCGCGCCGCCGGAAGTGGGTGCCTTCGTCGGCCCGCTCGGCATCGCCGGCTACGCTCTGGGAGCGGGCGCGCCGTTCGTCGCCTACGCGCTGATCGGGCCGCGCATTCGCCGCATCTCGCCCCACGGCCACGGCCTGACGGCCTTTCTGCGCCAGCGCTACGGTCGGGTACTCCACGCCTATGCGCTCGTGCTCTCGGTGATGTACATGCTCACGTTCGTCACCGCCGAGCTGACGGCGGCCGGCTCGGTCACGACCCTGCTGAGCGGCGTGCCGGCCTGGATCGTCGTCGCCCTCGTCGCCGGCACAACCCTGCTCTACACCGCCTGGGGCGGCCTGCGCGCGAGCCTGCGCACCGACCGCTGGCAGGGGGTGGTGCTGCTGGTCCTGCTGCTCGGCGCGGCGTTCGCGGCGAGCCGCGCCCTGCCGGATACCGCGGACGCGTCCGGCGGCAACGATGCGGCCGCCGGCTGGGGCGCGGCGGTGACGCTCGTGATCGCGGTGGCCGCCGCCAACCTGTTCCACCAGGGCTACTGGCAGCGTGTCTGGTCGGCCGCGTCGGACGGCGCCCTGCGCCGTGGCGCCATGATCGGCGGCGTATTGTCCGTCTGCGTGATCGCGCTGACGGGCACGCTGGGGCTCGCGGCCGCCGGGGCCGGGCTGCCGCTCGGCGATCCGCCCGCTCCGCTGTTCGCGCTGTTCGGCATCGGGCCGGGCTGGCTGGCGCCGGTTGTACTCGTGCTGGCAGTGACGCTCGTGGCCTCCTCGGTGGACACGCTCGAGAACGGTCTGGCGGCGCTGGTCGGTTCCGAACGCCCCGGGGTCTCGCTGACCGCCGCGCGCTGGCTCACGGTTGTCCTCATGGTCCCGGCCGTCGTCGTCGCGGTCCAGGGCTACTCGGTGCTCCGCATTCTGCTGGTCGCCGATCTGCTGTGCGCCACCGCCGTCGTACCGGCACTCGCCGGCCTCTGGTCGCGCCTCGGGGGCACCGGCGCGCTGGTCGCCGCGCTGGCCGGCATCGCCGGTGCCTTGGCCGGGGCCACCTGGCAGCACGGATCGATCGCGGCCGTGACCTTCCCCGACGCGGTCCCGACCTGGGGGCCGTTCCTCGGGGCACTGGCCGCATCCGCTGGCGTCGTTGCAGCCGCCTGCGCCCGGGCCGGCAGCCGGGGCGACGCACTCGATGCCGGCAGGGCCGTCCCGGCGCTCGACCGGGGCGCCTGAGCCGGAACCGCGCCCGAGTGTGCATGGGCGCCGCGTCGCTGCCCGCCGGCGGCGCTGCGCCGCATTGCTCAAACCCCGTGACGCGCCTACTATCCGGGCCATGCGCGCGCTGCAGTTGTTTCTCGTGCTGGTCCTGATCGGCCCGATCACACCGGGCCTCATGCCGGCCCATGGCACCATGGCGTCGGCCGCCGCCGCGGTGGCGGCCTCCCCGAGCCATGCCGCCGAAGAGGGAGTCCGTTGCTGCGGCGCCGGCACCCGGCAGGCGGATTGCGATCCGGCAGTCGCCCTCCTGCCCCCGGCCGATGCGATCGGCGCCCGCCTGCCCGCCGCGCTGCGCGTCCTTCGCGCAGCGCCACGCTACCGTTCCCCCGTACCCGACGGCCTCTTCCGACCGCCCACGCCGCCCGCGGCCTGAGACGCCCTCCCCCGGCGGTCACGCCGGTGGGTGATCATCTGCGGGACCGGGCGTCCCGCGCATTCGACATTGCATGCGTCAGCGACACGGACATGCCGCTGACCGAAGGAAGAGCCGAGACATGAAGATCCGTCAACTGTTCGTCGCCGCCCTGGCGACGCTCGCCGCGCCATCGATCGCGTTGGGCGCGTCCGCAACGCTGTACAAGTCGCCGACCTGCGGCTGCTGCAGCGCGTACGTCGACTACCTCGAGGCCCGAGGCTACGACATCGAGGTCATCCATCCGTCGAGCATGAACTCGATCAAGGACCGCTTCGGCGTGGCCCCGGTGGTCACGAGCTGCCACACGATGCGCATCGGCGGCTACACCATCGAGGGGCACGTGCCGGCCGATGCACTAGCCCGCCTGCTCGAGGAACAACCGCCCATCACCGGCATTTCGGTGCCGGGCATGCCGACCGGTGTGGCTGGCATGGGCGGACCGTTCCGCTCGCCGCTGGAGGTCGTCACGCTGGGCGGAGACTCGTTCGCGACCTACTTCCGTCATCCTGAGGCGGCCACCTGATCGCGCGCCGCGGGGAGGGCGTCGCACGACGCCCCCGCGGCATCCGACCAGTGCAGTCGAAGCCGGGCCCGCGCATCGATCGCGCGCCCGGATTCCGGCATTGGTCGTTGCCTCGAAACGACCACTGTTCAACCATCGGGAGAATTCCATTCATGGCAGCAACACGACTTGTCTCGCATCTGGCCCTGCCGCTGGCCGGCTTGCTCATCGCTGCGGCCGGCACCGCGTCTGCTTCGGGCGACCACGGCGGCGGACACGACGCGCAGACCAACGGTGGGCACGGCCACGAGTTCGCGTTCGGTGATCCCGCCCGCGGCGCAGCGCCTGAACGCACCATACGCATTGAGGCCAGGGACACCATGACGTTCGAACCCGGAGACGTGGTCGTGCGCGCCGGCGAAGTCGTGCGTTTCGTGGTCCACAACGCCGGCAAGATGCAGCACTCGTTCACGGTCGGCACGATCGGCTACCAGCGGCAACACGAAAGTGACATGCAGGAGATGGCCACCGGCCGCATGGCGACGCACATGGATTCGGAACCGAACGGGATGGTGATTCAGCCGGGAGAGACCGAAAGCCTGACCTGGCGCTTCACCAGCACCGCCGATATCCAGTTCGCCTGCCATCTGCCGGGCCACTACCAAGCCGGCATGAAGGGGCGGATCGCCCTGCGCTGATCCCGTCGTCCATGGACCGCCGGCGCGGCGCCACCCTGTCCGCCGCGCCGGCCATCAGTCATTGCCGCCCGCAGGCGGCTTGCGCAAGGCCTTGATGCGACCGTGCCGGGTCTTGCGATCGACTCGCTTGCGCCGGGCGTTGCGACTGGGTCGCGTGGGCCTGCGTGCTTTCGCGACCACGCCGGCTGTGCGGATCAGCTCGCGCAGACGCTCCAGGGCGGCCGCCCGGTTGAGCTCACGGCTGCGGTGCGCCTGCGCCTTGATGACGACCACCCCGTCCTTCGTGATGCGGTGATCGGAAAGCGCGAGCAGGCGCTGCTTGTAGAAATCGGGCAGGGAAGAGTGCCGAACGTCGAACCGCAGATGGACGGCCGTCGCGGCCTTGTTCACGTGCTGCCCGCCGGGACCGGCCGCGCGCACGGCGCTGATCTCGATCTCGTCGTCCGGAATCGCTACCTGGCGGCTGATGCGCAGCATGTCGTCGGCTCCGCCCCCTTCGCGGCGCTACGCGCCCGCTTCCGGGCCGGGTGACCGGGGCAGGTCCGCATCACCCGCGACTCGCAGCCGAGCTGCATCGTGCGCATCGCAGCCAGCCCACGGTGGCATGTCCGGTGATTGAACAGATGCACTGCCAGCAACCCGGGCCCGGCACGCGTCAAGCCTACACCCCCTATTGTGCCGGCGGCACCGTGCGGCTGGCGAACCGGCCCTCGTGGGCCGGGCCGGGCACGTCGACTCTTGACGACCGCCGGCTGGGTCCGCGCCCGCCCCCTTGCCGACAAGCGGCGTCATGCGGGCCTCGCGTTGCATGGCACCCCAATTGCATCACCCGGGTGAGGACATACGAAGAGACGGGATGCCGAAACGGCATTGGGGAGATGCCGCCATGCCTCGATCGCGCCGAGCCCGGTTGCACGCGGTGGCCATCGCGGGCGCTGGCTGGCTCGTGGTGGTGCACCTCATCACGGCGCCTGCCTGCGCCCGTTCGCTCGCCGAGATCCGCGACAGCGGGCGCCTCGTGGTGCTCACGCGCAATGCGCCGACCACGTGGTACATCGACCGCAACGGCCACCCGACGGGCCCCGAATACGAGCTGGTGGAGGCGTTTGCCCGCTCGCTCGGGGTGCGCGCGGAGTACCGGCTCGAGGGCTCGATCGGCGCCATTCTCGAGGGCATCCGCAACGGCGACGCGGACCTGGCGGCCGCCGGGCTGACAATCACCCGCGAGCGCCGGCGCGAGTTTCGCTTCGGCCCGGGCTACCAGGCAGTGACGCAGCAGGTTGTGTGTCGGCGCGACAACGTCCAGCCGGAGACGCTCGCGCAACTGGCGCGCGTCGACGATGTCGCCGTCATCGCGGACAGCAGCTACGCCGAACTGTTGCGGGCCCTGCGCGAGCAAGGCTACCCGACGCCGCAGTGGCACGCCGTGCCGGACGTGACGACGGAGACCCTGCTCCGCCGCGTGTGGCAGCGCAAGCTCGACTGCACCGTCGCCGATTCCACCATCGTCGATATCAATCGGCGCTACTTCCCCGAGCTGCTCACGCCGATGAACCTGTCGCGCGCCCAGCAGCTCGGCTGGCTGATGCCGCGTGCGGCCGCCGATCTCGACGCCGCCGTGACCCGCTGGCTGGCAGACTACCGCGCGAGTGGCCGCCTGGCGAACCTGCAGGACAAGTACTACGGGTTCTTCGCGCATTTCGACTACGTCGACACACGCATCCTCATCCGGCGAACGGACGAGCGCTTCCCGCGCTTTCGCGGGTGGTTCCGTGAGGCGGCGCAGAAATACGAGCTGCCGTTTACGCTGCTCGCCGCCCAGGGATACCAGGAATCGCACTGGAATCCGCGCGCACAGAGCCCGACCGGCGTGCGCGGCATCATGATGCTCACGCGCACGACGGCGCGGTCGGTCGGCGTGAAGGACCGGCTCGATCCGCGCCAGAGCATCTTCGGCGGTGCCCGCTACATGGCGCGGATGAAGGATCGCTTCGTCGACGACGTCGGCGAGCCGGACCGCACCTTTCTCGCGCTCGCTGCCTACAACATCGGCCGTGCGCACGTGCACGACGCCCAGATCCTCGCGCGACAGGAGGGACTGAGTCCGTACCACTGGCGCGACGTCAAGCAGGTGCTGCCGCTGCTGGCGAAACCGCGCTACTACCGGGACCTGAAGTACGGCTACGCGCGTGGCTGGGAGCCGGTGCGTTACGTGCGCCGCATCCGCGAGTACCGCCACGTGATGGAGAACGAGCTGCGCGAGAACGCGCTGCAGCGCGCGGCGCTGCAGTAGCCTCGCCGCATCCGTCGCTCAGGCGGCCGCGGCTCGCCGATGCCAGTACCTCTGACAGGGCCGCGCACGCGGAGCGTCCCGCAACGCCGGATTGGCCGGCCGAGCCGCGGCCGCAGTCGTGAATCGGCGCGATGTGTGCGATAGCGTTCCCCCAGTCGCCCGAGCCCATGCCGGCGCGCACCAGCGCGCGTGCCGCGCCCATCTCCGCGGGACCTGCGGTCCGGCACGATACGCTGGTATGCTCTGTCGATTCCCCGGGGAGCATGTGCGCCATGGCGGCTGCCGAAGATCAGCACGAGGATCGGCAATACGCACTGGCGCACGGGGCATGGCGCCAGTTCCACGCTTTGCATCTGGACGGCCCGGTGCCGTCCCAGCCCGAGGTGGACGCGCGCCTCGTACGCTACCAGCGTGGCCACGAGACCGAGGCGATCGGCAACTTCGGCGCAGCCACCGTGCTGCTCGCCGGCATCGGCAAGGTGCTGGCGGATATGGCCGGCGTGTTCGGCCACGCCGGTTCGGCGCTCGAGGTGCTCATTTTCCTGCTCACCTGCGCGCTGCTCGTGACTGTCGGCATCCAGTCGCTGACGCACCTGCGGCGTGCCGTGGAGCACCGCCGGCTGGCCCAGCGCATCGGTACGGAAAGCGTGTCCTGGTCGAAGATCGACTCGATGTTCGCTGACACGCGCGACCCGGAAGTGCGCAACTACCTGCGGGCCGTGCGCGCCCAGGGACGCCCGTTGCGCCGGGCGGAGGCGGCCGTGCTGCTGGAACGCAGCCGCGGACGCGAGCCGTTCGGAGACGCCGGCGACGACGCCTTCGCCCACTACGTGCGCGGGCGCAGCGGACCGACGCGGCGCGACATGGCTTCAGCGCTGGCCTGCCTGCTCGCGGTCGCGGCGGCGCGCGCCCACGAGTTCGACCCCGCCGTGCTGGTCCCCGCGCTGCTGCTGCTCGGGGCGTGGGCCTTTGCCGGCCTGCTGGGCACGCTGCTGCAATTGGTGCTCGATCCGTGGGCCCTGCGCGGCGGTGGTCCCCGAGCGCGCGCGCTGCGGCTGCTGCTCTGTGGCGACGTGGTGCCGCAGGCGGCCGTCATCCTGGCCCTGGTCGCAACGACCAGCGGCGTCGCCGGGCTGGCCGGTTGACCCCTGCCACCACATTCGCTGCGACCGTGCCGGGCTGATACCCTCGCGCGCCATGCGCCTGCGCCACCTTCTCGCCGTCATCGCCATCATGGCCCTGTTCGGCAGTGCCTACGCGGTCGGCAAGCTGGGTGTCGGCCACTTCCCGCCGTTCGCTTTCGCCGCGCTGCGCAGCGCGATCCTGGCGCTGGCGTTGCTGCCCCTGTGGCGCCTGCGGACACCGGCGCGCGGACAATGGGGCCCGCTGCTCGGCTTCTGCGCGACGATGGGCGTGGGTGTGTATGCGGGGATGTACACCGCGCTCGCGCTGTCCGACGTGGTCTCGCCGATCGTGATCGGCATGCAGCTGTCGGTGCCGTTCGCCGTGATCCTCGGCAGCCTCGTGCTCGGCGAGGTGGTGCGCCCGATCACCTGGGGGGCGATCCTGGCGGCGTTCGCGGGCGTGTGCGTCATCGCATTCGAACCCGCGCTGCTGCACAACCTGGCCGCGCTCGGGGTCACGGCGCTCAGCGCGCTGAGCTACGCGGCGGCCACGCTGTGCGCCCGCTCGCTGCGGCATGTGTCGCCGTTCACGCTGAACGGCTGGATGGCGCTCACCGCCATCGCGCCGCTGGCCCTGCTGTCGGCCGCTTTCGAGTCCGGGCAATGGGAGGCGATCGCGAGCGCCGGGGCAACCCACTGGGCCGTGCTGCTGCACTCGGCACTCGTCGTCTCGCTGATCGGGCACGTTGGGATGTTCTCGCTGTACCGGCACTACCCGGTCGCCAGCGTGATCCCGTACTACGTGTTGATGCCCGTCTTCGGCGTCGCATTCAGCCTGGTGCTGTTCGCCGAGGTGCCCTCGGTCCAGACGCTCGTGGGCGGGGCAATCGTCATCGCGGGCACCTGGGCGGTCAATCGCACAACGGTGACCGCGCCGGCGGCCGCACGACGTGTCGCCGTCATCGAACCGCTCGAGTACGGCACCGATCCCTGCCCCCAGCCGGACAGCTGCGATTCCTGAGCTCGTGGCCCCGAGGCCATTGGGCCGCCGCCTGACGGCGGCGTGCCGGCTGGCTCCCCCGGTCGCCAACCGACCCACATGGCACTGCCAACCCGCCCCGGGGCCGCGCCGGTCCGTGGTGCCGATGCGCCGTCCACCGGCCGCCCGGGATGACAGCGGCCGGCGGACACGCGATGGCCCTTACAGTCGTCCCTCGACCGCGTTCGTGAACACGCCGGCGAGATCCGCGGCCTTGACCGGCACCGGGTTCGACGCCGCCGGCGGGTCGATCTCCCCGAGGCGCCCGATCTCGTCGGCGCGGTTCGCGTCGACGCCGAGGTCGGCCAGCGTGTTCGGGATGCCGAGCCGCTCGCGGAAGCGCAACACCCACTCGAACACCGCGTCGTACGAGGTGTCGAGCAGACCAAGCGCCTGGGCGACCGGCACCATGCGATCGGCGATGGCGGCGTGATTGAAGCGCATCACGTACGGCAGCATCACCGCGTTCGTGAGCCCGTGATGGGTGTGATAGATCGCGCCCACGGGGTGCGAGATTGCGTGCACCGCGCCGAGCCCCTTCTGGAACGCGGTCGATCCCATGCTGGCGGCGGCCAGCATCCAGGTGCGCGCCTCGATGTCGCTGCCGTCATCGTAGGCGCGCGGGAGCGCGTTCGAGATCAGGCGCAGCCCCTCGAGCGCGATGCCGTCCGCCATCGGGTGGAAACCGGGCGCGCACCAGGCCTCGAAGCAGTGGCTGAACGCATCCATGCCGGTCGCGGCGGTGATCTGGGGCGGCAGCCCCACCGTCGTCTCCGGATCGAGGATCACGGCCTGCGGCAGCATGCGCGGGTGGAAGATGATCATCTTCCGGTGCGTTTCCTCGTTGCGGATGACGGACGCACGGCCGACCTCGGAACCGGTTCCGGCGGTCGTCGGGATCGCGATACAGGGCGCGATCGCGTCGGCGTGCGCGCGCTTCCAGTTGTCGCCGACGTCCTCGAAATCCCAGATCGGGCGCTCCTGCCCCACCATCAGAGCCAATGCCTTGGCCGCATCGAGGGCGCTGCCACCGCCGAAGGCGATGACACTGTCGTGCTGTCCCTCGCGAAACACGTTCACGCCGGTCTCGACGTCGGCGCCGGTCGGATCGCCCTGGATGTCGGCAAACAGCGCGGTCTCGATACCCGCTGCCTTCAGGGCATCCATGGTCTCGCCGATCATCGGCAGCGCCTTGACGCCCGGGTCGGTCACCAGCAGCGGGCGCTCGAAGCCGAGCTCGCGGCATATCTCCGGCAGTTCCGCGAGCCGGCCCGGCCCGACCTTCACGCTGGTCGGGAAGCCCCAGTTCGCGGTGACGCTGGCGGGATCGAAGTCGTGCATGTCCATCAGCCCTCCCGGGTCTGTGTGCGCAAGTGGAAGCTCTTCGGCCGCGTGAGGTGCTCGTAGCCCACGACCGACAGCGTGCAGCCGCGGCCGGTATGCTTCACGCCGGTCCAGGCCAGCGCCGGATCGAGATAGTCGCAGCGATTCATGTAGACCGTGCCCGTCTCGATCCGCTCGCCGATTGCCTGCGCGGCCTCGACGTCTGCCGTCCAGATGGCGGCGGTCAGTCCGTACTCGCTGTCGTTCATGAGCTCGACGGCCTCGTCGTCGGAGCGCACCTTCATCACGCCGACCACCGGGCCGAAGGTCTCCTCGGTCATCAGGCGCATCGAGTGGTCGACGTCGACGACGATCTGCGGCGCCATATACGCCCCGCCGTCGGCCGGGAACTCGGCGGGATCGATCAGCGCCCGGGCCCCGGCCGCGACCGCGTCGTTGACCTGGCCGCGCGCAAAGTCGGCCGCCTCCGGCTTGACCAGCGGGCCCAGCGTGGTCGAGGTGTCGAGCGGCGTGCCGAGGCGCAGGTTGCGCACCTCGGCGGCCAGGCGCTCGACGAACTCGTCGTACACCGACTCGTGCACGTAGACGCGCTCGATCCCGCAGCAGGACTGGCCCGAGTTGAAGAAACCGCCGTCGGCGATGCCGGCAGCCGCGTGCGCGAGATCGGCGTCGCTGCGCACGTAGGCCGGATCCTTGCCGCCGAGCTCGAGCCCCGCCCCGGGGAAGCCATCGGCCTCTGCGAGCGTCTTCTGCACGGCGTGGCCGCCGCCCACGGAACCGGTGAAGCACACCATGCGCACGGGCGCCGACTGCATCACGGCGCCGGCGGTCGGGTGGTCCATGTGAACACACTGGAACACGCCCTCGGGCAGGCCCGCCTCCGCCAGCGCGCGCGCCATGCGTTCGCCGGCGAGCGCGGTCTGCGCCGCGTGCTTGAGGATGACGGCGTTGCCCGCGGCCAGCGCCGGCCAGATCGAGTTCACGGCGGTCATGTAGGGAAAGTTCCAGGGCGCGATCGTCATCACCACCCCCAGCGGCTCGCGCCGGATGAAGCGCCGGAACCCGGCCTTCTCCTCGGGCACGATGTCGTCCAGAGCGCGCGGTGCGGCCTCCATCATGTAGCGCGCCCGCTCCTCGAAGCCGCCCACCTCGCCGCCACCCGCCGAGACGGGCCGGCCCATGGTCCAGGCGAGCTCCTCGCAGATCTCGCCGGTCTCGTCGACCACGCGGTCGACCGCCTCGGACAGGATCCGCTGGCGCTGCTCCACGGGTGTGTCGCGCCAGGCGCGCTGCGCCCGCGCTGCGCACTCGACCGCGCCGAGCGCCTCCTCGCGCGAAGCGAGCGGGCGCTCCGCGTATACCGACCCATCCACGGGGCTGACGATCTGCAGTTGCTTGGACATCGGCAGTTTCACTCTCTTCGGTTGTGGCACCGCTGCACGGAGATGGTGGCCGTGCCGCCGCGGTTAAAGGCGCTGCGGGCGGGCCCCGACTCGTGCCGGGGCGTCGACACACTTGTTCGTCCGCCCGACGGCGGCCGGTCCCGAGCGGGACCGGAAACGGTCACATGCGCTCGAACGTGCGGTAGCGCTCCCAGTCCGTCACCGCGGACTCGAATGCCTCGAGCTCGATGCGGGCCATGTTCAGGTAGTGGTCGACGACGTCGGCACCGAACGCCTCGCGGGCGATATCGCTCTGCGCGAACAGGTCCCGCGCGTCGCGCAGCGTGTACGGCACGCGCGGTTTGTCGGCCTCGTACGCATTGCCCTCGCACTCGGGCTCCAGCTCGAGCTCGTTGTCGATGCCGTGGATGCCCGCCGCGATCATCGCCGCCAGCGCCAGGTAGGGATTGACGTCGCCGCCGGGCACGCGGTTCTCGATGCGCAGCGAGGGCCCGTGCCCGACCAGACGCAGCGCGCAGGTCCGGTTGTCCCGGCCCCAGCTCACGGCCGTCGGGGCGAAGCTGCCGGGCACGTAGCGCTTGTACGAGTTGATGTTCGGCGCGAACAACAGCGTCAGGTCGCGCATGCCGGCGACCAGTCCTGCCACGAAGCGTCGGCCCAGCGCGGACAGGTCGTGGTCGTCCGCCATCACCGGCTCGCCTTCCTGCGAGCGCACGCTGAGATGGATGTGGCAGGAGTTGCCCTCACGCTCGTTGAACTTGGGCATGAACGTCAGCGAGTAGCCTTCCTGCGCGGCGATCTCCTTGGCGCCGTTCTTGTAGATCGCGTGACCGTCGGCGGCGTCGAGGGCCGGTCCGAAATGGAAGTTGATCTCGTGCTGACCGTAGTTGCACTCGCCCTTGGAGTCCTCGACCTGCAGCCCGGCCCCGCGCATCTCGTTGCGGATACGCCCGAGCAGGGGCTCGATGCAGGGCGTGTCGAGCAGCGCGTAGTCCACATTGTAGCGGGTCGAGGGAACGAGGTCGCGGTAGGCCTTGTCCCAGGCCTGCTCGTAGCTGTCGCGGAACAGGATGAACTCAAGTTCGGTGCCGGCGAACGCGACCAGGCCACGCTCGGCCAGACGCTCGATCTGGCGCCGCAGGATCTGGCGCGGCGAGACGACCACCGGCGATCCGTCCGCCCAGTGGAGGTCACACATCACCAGCGCCGATCCGTCGTGCCACGGCGTGCGCCGCAGCGTGGCCAGATCGGGCACGAACACGAAGTCACCATAGCCCGTCGACCAGGACGCGTGCCTGTATCCGCTGACCGGATTCATCTCGACGTCGACCGCCAGCTGGTAGTTGCACCCCTCGGCGTTGTTCTCGGCCACCTCGTCCAGGAAGTGCTCGGCCGTCAGGCGCTTGCCCTGGAGGCGGCCCTGCATGTCCACCATCGCGAGCGAGACGGTATGGAAGTCGCCGGACTGCGCTGCGGACCGCAGCTCCTCGATCGACAGGCGGTCCTGTTTGGCTTTCTGGGGCATGGTCTGCTTTCTCCTGCGTATTGTCGGGCGGACGCCCGGTTCGCATCAGTTGCCGTAATACAGGCCCGGCAGCCACAGCGCGATCTGCGGGAAGATCATCAGCATGGCGAGGCCGAACGCCATCACGATCACGAACGGGATGATCGAGCGGTAGATATCGCCCAGCGTGACCTCCGGCGGCGCCATGGCGCGCATGAGGAACAGGTTGTAGCCGAACGGCGGCGTCATGTACGCGATCTGGCAGGTCACCGTGTAGAGAACGCCGAACCACACGGGGTCGAAGCCCAGCTTGTCGATCAGGGGCACGTACAGCGGCGCGACGATCACCAGCATGGCCGTGTCGTCGAGGAACGTGCCGAGCACGATGAACGACAGCTGCATCATGATGAGAACGACCCACGGGTTCAGGTCCCACTGCTGGATGAACAGGTACTGCAGCGCTCTTCCGGCACCCAGACCGTCGAACACCGCGCCGAACGCCAGTGCCGCCAGGATGATCCACATGAACATGCAGCTGACGTTGAGCGTCTTGCGCAGCGTGTCCTCGAGCACCGTGCGCGTCAGGCGCCGCTTCGCGACGGTCGCGATCATCGCCGCGGCGGCCCCGACCGCGGCACTCTCCACGAGGCTGGTGACACCCATGAAGAACAGGCCGGTCATCGAGAAGATGATCGCCAGCGGGAGAACCCCCGCGCGCAGCAGGCGCAGGCGCTCGCGCAAGCTGATCTGCTGGCGCTCCTCGGGCTTCAGCGCGGGCCCCAGATCGGGATTGAGCCTGCAGCGAATGACGATGTAGAGGATGAACAGCGTCGCCAGCAGCAGCCCCGGGAACACGCCGGCGAGCCAGAGCTGGCCGACGGGCTGGCGGGCGATCATGCCGTAGAGCACGAGCACGACGCTGGGCGGGATCATGATGCCCAGCGAGCTGCCGGCCTGGATGACGCCGGTCACCATCTTCTTGTCGTAGCCGCGCTTGAGCAGCTCGGGCAGCGCGATGCTCGCGCCAATCGACATGCCGGCGACACTCAGGCCGTTCATCGCGGCGACGGCCACCATGAGAAAGATCGTGCCGATCGCCAGGCCGCCGTGCAGCGAGCCCATCCATACATGGAATGCGTCGTACAGATCGTTGGCGATACCCGACTCCGAGAGCATGTAGCCCATGAAGACGAACAGCGGCAGCGTCAGCAACGGATACCAGTTCAGCAGCGTGACCGTGGCATGGAACGGTATCTCGAAGCCGCCGGTCCCCCACAGCGAGACGGCGAATCCGGCGGCGACCGCGCCGACGACCGCGAAGATGCGCTGCCCGGTGGCGAGCAGCATCATCATCGAGGCGAACATCAATGCGGCGATGACCCCGTTACTCATGCGACGCTCCCCCGCGCGCGGCCTGGATGCTCTTGATCAGTTCGGCGAGCGCCTGCAACAGCATCATGGCGATGCCGATGCCCATGATGATCTTGATCGGCGCCAGCGGCGGCGACCAGGCCGTGTAGTTGTGCTGGTTGTATTCGATCGCGTAGTCGATGCTCGAGATACCACCCGCAAGCAGCACCACGAGGTAGAAGATCAGGATGAAGTTGGTGACCACATCAACACGGGCCTGCGTGCGCGGCGACCAGTGGCAGTACAGCACATCCATGCGGACGTGACCGCCCAGCTGCATGGAATAGCCCCCGCCCAGCAGGTAGTACGCCGCCATCACGAACTGGGCCATCTCGACGGTCCAGATCGGATACATGTCGAACACCGGTCCGGCGAGCGTGGAGAACAGCAGGATCCCCATCATCCCGAACAGCAGGGCGTACATCACTAACCGGCCGATGACCCGGTTGAACGTCTCCACCCACCGGACATACGTATTCAGAATCGCGGGCATCGCCCTCCCCCTCGCTGCTGCACGATTGCGGGACGCCCCGGGGCCGTCGTCCGGGGCAACGCCGCACCGGACGCAACACTACGCCGCCGGCGCGGCAGCCACCAATGGCAAGGGCCTTCCCCGCGCATGGCGGGGAAGGCCCGGGCGGACATTCCGGAACGCGTCCGGAATCAGGCGCACCGGTACGGCGTGCCCGCTGCCCGCATGGTCTGGACGTAGTCCTTCAGGATCTTGACGACCCGGGCGTTGCGCTCGCTCTTGTCGGCGATCTCGTCCCAGAACTTCATGGCCTCGTCCTCGACCTGCGCCCACTGGTCGGCCGGGACCGACGTCGTCTTCAGCTTCTTGCCGCTGGTACGGTACTTCGCCTCGCCCTGCCAGTACCAGTGCAGGCGGTAGTAGTGCGAGCCTTCGATCGACATCCTGAACAGTGTCTTGAGGTGCTCCGGGAGGGCATCCCACGACTTCGAGTGGGCGAAGTAGGAACCGGCCCACGCGCCCGACACCGGGTTGGTGAGGAAGTAGTTGGTGACGTCCGCCCAGCCGACGCTGTAGTCCTCGGTGATGCCGGACCAGGCGACACCGTCAAGCTCGCCGGTCTGCAGGGCCATCTCGACGTCCTCGTACGGCAGGCTCACGGGGATCACGCCGAAGCGCTGCATGAAGCGCCCGACCGTCGGGAACATGTAGAGCTTCTTGCCCTTGAAGTCCTCGAGACTCCGGATCGGATCGACCGTGGCGAAGTTGCACGGGTCCCAGGAACCCGTGGACAGCCAGGTGACACCCTCGATCTCGCCGTAGGCCTCCTCCCAGATCTCGTTCAGGCCGTACCAGTTCCACAGCGCCGGCACGTCGAGGCTGAACCGCGAAGCAAACGGGAAATACGCGGCGAACGCGGCCACGTCGACCGGCGATGCCATTGAGTCGTCGTCACTCTGCGCGGCATCCACGGTTCCGTCCTGTACGGCACGGAACAACTCGCCGTGCGGCACGAGCTCGTCCGCCGTGTACAGCTCGATGACCATTTCGCCGTTGGCGGCCTTGTTGAAGGCCTCGACCTGCGGCTTGATGACGTATTCGGCCAGGGCGGTGCCGGCATATGTCTGCAGCCGCCAGGTGATCCGGTCCTTCTGCGCGCCGATCACGTACGGCGCATGCAGCACCGAGCCCGCAGCAGCTCCCAGGCCCGCTGTCTTGATGAAATCGCGCCTCTTCATCGTCATTGCGATGCTCCCCTGTATTCGGGGGACTTCCCCCATTTCCCGCCGGCTTCATGGAACGGCCGCGCCGTCGCACGCACACTGCGCCGCCCGGCCCGGCAGGCAAATCCGGCGGCGCTGCAACCAAGCGAATGCTGTACTATCGTGTACAGCATTGGGACAACAAGTAGCACATGTGTACACTCACGTCCAGAAAGCGGAACAGGAGGCGTAGCGGATGACGGGACAGGCGAGCCCCGACGCTGCCGGTGACCCGGCCGCGGACGCCGACCGCACGTCGGTCGCCGAGCTGATCCACCGCTTCCAGGACCAGCTGACGCCGACCGAGCTCAAGCCGGCACGGCTGCTGCTGGCCAACTACCCGGTCGTCGGGCTCGAGCCGCTCGCCCGCTTCGCCGAGCGCGCGCAGGTCAGCCACCCGAGCATCCTGCGCTTCATCGCGAAACTCGGCTTCGGCGGCTACGCGGAATTCCAGGCCGCCCTGCGCGCGGAGCTCGAGGCGCGCCTCGAATCGCCGCTGACGAAACACCACGAGGAGACCGGCGCGGACACGGGGAGCGGTGACTTCCTGGATCAGTTCGCGGCGACGACGTGCAACAATATCCGCCAGTCGGTAGCGGCCCTCCCGCGCAGCGAGTTCGACGGCGCCGTCGGCCTGCTCGGCGACATGCGCAACACGCTGTACCTGCTCGGCGGGCGATTCACGGATCCGGTCGCGACCTATGCGTACATGCACCTGCGCGCCCTGCGGCCGCGCGTACATCACATCAGCGGCCCGCCGATGTCGTGGTCGGAGTACGTGGTCGACATGGATCGGCGCTCCGTGCTCCTGGTGTTCGACATCCGCCGGTACCAGGAAGAGGTCATCCGTCTCGCGCGCATGGCGGCGGAAAGGGAGGCGCGCATCATCCTGGTGACGGACCAGTGGCTGTCACCGATCGCCAGCAGCGCGGAGCACGTCCTCGCGGCCCGCGTGGGAGTCCCGTCGAGCTGGGACTCGGTGGCCGCGCCCATGACCCTTGTCGAGGCATTGATCGCGGCCCTGAACAACCGCAAGTGGCCGCGCGTGAAGGACCGCATCCGCGACCTCGAGCGAATGCGCAGCCATTTCGAGGGCGCCGGCACGCCCGAATAACACTGGGAGAGGAGTTTCAATGCGCCTGGGCATCCTGCAATGCGACAGCGTACGTCCCGACCTGCGGCCCGAGTTCGGTGACTATCCCGACATGTTCGAAACGCTGCTCACGACCGACGAGGTGCAGCCGGAATTCCGCGTCTACGACATGACGCAGGACGTGTTCCCGCAATCGACCGACGAATGCGATGCGTGGCTGTTCACCGGGAGCAAGTGGAGCGTCTACGACGACGACCCGTGGATCGCGCGGGCCCATGCGCTCGCCGAGAAGCTCCACGCCGCACGTTGTCCCGTGATCGGCATCTGTTTCGGTCACCAGTTGATCGCACGCGCCCTCGGCGGCCGGGTCGACAAGGCGGCGGTCGGCTGGGGGGTCGGCGTGCATACGGCGAACATCCACCAGCAACGCCCGTGGATGGACCCCGCGCGCGAGCGCCTCGCGCTGCTCGTCAGCCATCAGGACCAGGTGACCGAGCTGCCGCCCGGCGCGCAGTTGCTGGCCGGACATGACTTCTGCCCCCACGACATGTTCCAGATCGGCGACCACATCATGACGCTGCAGGGCCACCCGGAATTCGTGAAGGGCTACTCCCGGGCGATGATGGACCGGCGGCGCGAGACCATCGGCGAAGCGACCTACGAGGCCGGCATGGCCTCGCTGGAGCAGCCCATCGAGCCCGAGGTCGCCGCCGCCTGGATCCACCACTTCCTGCGCCGAGCCTTTCAGGGCGGCAGCGCCACGGACTGACGCGGCCGCGGGCAGCGCGGAGGGGCCGCACTGTTCCGGAGGGGCCGGGTCGCAGTGCTAGAATGCACAGTCATTCCGAGAAAACGGGGACAGCCCATCATGAGCGAGGAGCAGGAACAGGAGCTGCAGCTTTCGGTCGACCTGGTGCGCGACATCCAGGAGCGGCTGAAGCAGGACGACGAGCGCGCCGCGGATTCCGGCGTCGCGGCCCAGTACCTGGCGGCGGTGACCGGTTTCCTGCTCGGCCAGATCAACGCGGCAACGGACCAGAAGAAGGAGTTCCTGCGCCAGCTGCAGGAATTCGCCGCCGGCGTCGTCGACGACGTCGAGGCGCAGCAGCAGATGCAGGCGGCACAACCCGGCGCGGGCGCGGGCGCCAGCGGCACCGAAGAGGCCTCCGGCATCTGGACGCCCGGCGACGACTGAGGCGCCGCCCGACCCCGCCGGCCGGTATCAGGCGCCGTCCGCCGGCGGGGTCACCCGGATCACCTCCTCGATGGTCGTGACACCCGCGGCCACCTTTTGCGCGCCGGCCAGCCGCAACGGGCGCAGCTGCTCGCGCAACCCCTGCCGCCGGACCTGGGCGGTATCGCACTCCGGGCCCACGAGGCGTCGCATCTCCGGCGTCATCCGCAGCAGCTCGTACAGGCCGGTTCGGCCAAGGTAGCCCGTGTTGCGGCACTCGAGACATCCCACGGGCCGATGGATGCGCTCCGGCATGCGCGCCGTGAACGGGTGGACGAGCTCCTTCCAGAGTTCCGAATCCGGCTGGGCGGGTTCCTTGCAGTGGGGACACAGCGTCCGCACGAGCCGCTGCGCCATGACCCCCAACAATGTCGCGCTCACCAGGTAGGGTGGCGTCCCCAGCTCCACGAGGCGCGTGATGGCCGAGGCCGCGTCGTTCGTGTGCAGGGTCGACA
>Ga0102944_1001124_pt1 | contig 18576 bp, 19 predicted proteins | sample SalPonD_shore_MG_FD_78172 | JGI IMG/M metagenome (GOLD analysis project Ga0102944, IMG submission 78172) | Salt pond soil microbial communities from South San Francisco under conditions of wetland restoration - Salt Pond MetaG... | ecosystem: Environmental > Aquatic > Marine > Intertidal zone >...
ATGCTCTTCGGCGACGCCAAGGCCAGCCTGGAGGCGGTGCTGAAGGCGCTGACGGCGTAACAACGGCAAACGGCGGCTAACCACGGAGAACACGGAGGACACGGAGCAAAACCAGTGAATCGTAAACAGATAATTTCAGCACCTGAATAAATAGCTGACGTTCTGGAATTTATTACTTATTACACTGCATTTCTCCGTGATCTCCGTGCCCTCCGTGGTTAATTAAAATCCTTTTGGAGTGAGGCATGGATCTGAATTTGAAAGATCGGGTCATCATGATTGCCGCGGCCAGCCAGGGTATCGGGTACGGTATCGCCGAGGCCGTGGCCCGCGAGGGGGCCCGCCTGTCCCTGTGCAGCCGCTCGCAGGAAAAGATCGCGGCAGCCGCGCAGTCACTGCACGCTGAATTCGACGTCGATGCCCGCGGCTATGTCTGTGACGCCGCTGACGGCAGCGCTATCCGGGACTGGGTTGACAGTACCCTGGCGGACTTTCACGGCATCGACGGACTGGTGGTCAATGCCGGCGGCCCGCCGCCGGGGTCTTTTGACAAGTTTGATGACGCTGACTGGGAGGCCGCCTTTAATCTCACGCTGATGAGCGCCGTGCGCATGATCCGCGGCGTCCTGCCGGTCATGCGCAAACAGAAAAGCGGCGCCATCATCACCCTCACTTCCAGCTCCATCAAGGAACCTATCGAGAACCTGCTGCTGTCCAACGTGTTCCGCTCCGGTGTGGTTAGCCTCATCAAGACCCTGTCCTACGATGTGGCCGATGACGGCATCCGCATCAACAACCTGGTACCGGGACGCATCGACACGGCCCGGGTACAGAGCGTGGACAAGCTGAACGCGGACAAAAAAGGCGTCTCCGTGGAAGAACAGCAGCGACAGCAGTGGAGTACCATTCCCCTGGGCCGCTACGGCAGTATCCAGGATATGGGCAATGCCGGCGCCTTTCTGCTTTCCGATGCCGCCGCCTATATCACCGGCGCCACCCTGGTGGTGGACGGCGGCAAGACCCGGGCGGTGTTTTAGTAGTCGGGGCTCGGGGCTCGGGGCTCGGGAACGCTAGTGTAAACCGGATCGAAGTCACCGTGTTCCAGCATCAATCCCCGGCTCCATTAACGTGAAAGCAACCCTGGTTTACTGTGCAGGTCTGGCGCTGTTCCTGGTATCTCTTTTTCTGCCCGCCTACAGTCCGCTGGGGGCCGTCGACTATACCGGGTGGAACGCCCTTGCCGCCCTGCTCTCACCACGCCTGTACGGACTGCTGGATGCCGCAAGCCCGGACAGCATGCTTGCTGCGTCGGTAATCGTTGCCGCCGGTCTGAACAACCTGCTCGCCTTGCTGTCACCCCTGCTGTTCCCGCTGCGCCGGCATTTTTATAACTGGCGCTGGTTCCGGATCGGCGTTGCCCTGCTTCTGATCTGTGCTTTGCTTGCCGTACCGGTCGTCCTGGTAACCGGTTTTATACGGCTGCGCTACGGCGGCTACGTATGGCTGCTCGCCATAGTCCTGATCGCTCTCTCCCTGAATGCCGGGAGCGACACCGATAAAAGCAGGATCTGAAAAATACCCGCCGCGGCCTTATTCAGATTCGTAGTATTCACCTGCTGTTGATAAAGGATCCCGTTCCACCCGCACTTCAGTTGTAGACGGAATCAATGCTAACATTCGATCACCAATCCCGAGCTGAGGATTTCGCAATCATGACTGATCATGTATACAAATCTGTTGAACTGACAGGAAGCTCTGCCAAAGGCATCGAAGACGCCGTCGCCAACGCCGTCAGCAAGGCGGCGAAATCCCTGCATAACCTGCGCTGGTTCGAGGTTATCAATACCCGCGGCCATATTGAGAACAACAAGGTCTCCCACTGGCAGGTGACAATAAAAGTGGGATTCACGCTGGACGACTGAAACCGGGCCGGTCGCCGGCGCCGACAGATATTTTATATGTTATTGATTTATATGTTATTTAGTAAAGTCGCGGTGGTATAATCCCGGACTTGCCGTTTGCCGGCAGCAGCGAAAAAATATCATCGATTTTCAAAACGTTGACTTGGATCAAGTCTGGAGATAGCTGCTACAATTATCTTATAAGTTAAGAACAAAAACGAACTGGGGCTGGGGAGAAATGTTCGTGAAGAGTAACCACTGTTTGTTGCCTGATGTCACACTGGGGACGTCAGGTATGACAATGGCAATATTTGCGCACCAAGGCAGCGACTTCCGCTCGTACTGCCCTACGTTACCCTTCGGCAACCAACCCAATCCCCTGGTTAACCGAAACGTCAATTCCGCCACGCCGGTGCCGCCTGCCAGCCACGGCACCGGCGGCCATCCGTTTTACCATTCCGGAGTTCTGCCATGAACGTGTTTCTGCACCCTGCCCTCACCCGCAGCGGCGCACGGCCGCGCGTTTGTACAGCCGCCCTGCTGCTTGCGCTGACTGCGCTGCTCCTGCCGTCCGGGGTTACCGCCCAGACCGTGGACTGGTCCAAAATCCAGGGCAAGACCATCAAGGTCTTTTATCCCGGCGTGGCCTCCTGGGAGTTCGTCCGCAGCGACGATCACGGCACCGGCGCCCTGCCCGTCCGGAGCTTCAAAAAAGCCTGCGCGGACTGCCACGTCGGCCAGAATGGCGAATACGATATCAATGCCGACAAGATCATCAGCGGCACCCTGAAAATGTCCAGCTCCAAGAAGCCGTTCGAACCGGATCCGCTGCCGGGCATGCCCGGTTTCAAGGACGTCCAGGTCAAGGCCGCCTATGATTCCCAGAACATCTACCTGTGGTTCCAGTGGCCCGGCTCGGGCGCCAGTGTCGCCGATCCGTCCCTGGCAAAGAAGGAGGAGGCGGACCGGCTGTCGGTACAGCTCAACAACACCATCAAGAGCTTCGCCCTGTACGGCTGCTTCATGACCTGTCACAACGATGAGAACGGCATGCCGGACAACAACGGCAAGGACGTCAAGCTCTACGGCTATTATACCCGGAACAAGGATGGCTCCATGAAATCCCAGAGCACCCTGAATAACTACATGTCCAAGGGCCTGTTCGTCGATCTGTGGACCACCCAGTTCATCGGCCACGATGTCAAGGTGACGGACGAATACATCCTCTCGACCCGGGCCAAGGACGATCACAATGACGTCTCGGCCAGCGGCGGCTATGCCGACGGCAAGTATACGCTGATGCTTACCCGGAAGCTGTCCGACGGCGACAAACAGGATCTGCAGTTGCAGGAGGGCAAGACCTTTCACATAGGCATTGCCATCCACGACAACAAGAATTCCGGCCGCAAGCACTATGTGTCGTTCCCGCTTTCCATAGGCCTGAACAGTCCGGCAGATATTTCAGCGCAGAAACTTTAAGTCACGGGGGCCGTTATGAAAGGCAAACGCGCAAAGCTGCAGATTCTGGCAATCCTGGGGATATTGCTGTATGCCGGCACGGTCGCTGCGGCCGATCTGCACGGCAACATGACCGTAGAGGACTGGGCCAAACTCAATCCCGATCTGAAGGGTGCCAAATTCGTCCACAGCAGTACCAAGTGTCTCGACTGCCACCAGGAATACATCGAGAAATTCTCGCAGAGCCGCATGGGCCGGACCCTGCCCGCCGACAGCTGTGAAGACTGCCACGGCCCCATGAGCAAGCACCTGGCGGCACCCCGGCAGAAGCCACCGCTGGTGGTTTCCTTCAAGCAGGGAAATCTGACCTCGGATCAGAAATCCTCCATCTGCCTGCAGTGCCACCAGGACGGCCTGCAGCTGCACTGGAGCACCAGCATCCACGCCTCCGCCGGCAACACCTGCGTCAATTGCCATAATGTCATGGCCATGGAGGATCCGGTGCGGCAGCGGGACACCCAGCCCGAGATCTGCTTCAAGTGCCACATGGACAAGCGGGCCCAGGTCAACAAGCGTTCCCATCACCCCATCATGGACGGCAAGGTGGTATGTACGGACTGCCACAATCCGCACGGTTCCGCCGGCCCCCACCAGCTGGTCAAGAACACCGTCAACGAGGTCTGCTACCAGTGTCACGCCGAGAAACGCGGGCCCTTCCTGTGGGAGCATCAACCGGTGCGCGAGGACTGCACGAACTGTCATAACCCGCACGGCACCAACCAGCCGCGCATGCTGAAAGTACGCCAACCCTGGCTGTGCCAGCAGTGCCATGGCGAGGCCTATCACCCGGCCACCCTGTACAGTGGCGCGGACGTGCCCCCCAACGGTGCTGCACAGCAACTGCTGGGCCGAAGCTGCACCAACTGTCATTCCCAGATCCACGGATCCAATAGTCCGTCCGGATCACGGTTCACGAGATAGTCTCATGACGGACATGAACAGCCTATGCACCTCAGGGGATATGAGAAGGAGGTCCTGCGATGAAATTCTCTAATTCTGTTTTCAGGACTCTACTGGTGGCGGGAGGATGCCTGTTCGCCACTTCCCTGTTCGCCCAGGACGAGCTGATGTCCCTGGGAGGAGAGGAACAGGCGCCGGTCCTCAATACCAATGAAATTGAAATCGGCCTCGGCTATTCCAGTGACGATTCATTCAAGTTCGGCGAATACAACGGTCTGCCGAAACAGGGCGGTTTCGCCATCAGCAACCTGAAACTGAGCAAATACCTGCAGCCGGACCACAGCGACACCACCTACTGGAACGTGGACATGAAGAACATGGGACTGAGCAACCGTTCCGTGTCCGCCGAAATCGAAAAAATCGGGAAATTCCGCCTGCATTTCAATTTCGATGAGATCCCCCACAACCGCTTCAGCGACGGCCGTACACCGTTCATGGGCGCCGGCACGGCCAACCAGACCCTGCCGTCGAGCTGGGTCGGGGCCAGTTCCACCAGCGGCCTGACCGACCTGTTTCCCAGCCTGCACAATGTGGATGTACGGACCCAGAGACAACGCCTGGGTGGCGGCTTTACCTGGTATCTCACCGACAAGTGGCAGATGAGCGGGACCTATCGCCACGAGGAAAAGGACGGCCGGGACAGCCTGGGGGCGGTGTTCGGCTCCAACGGCGGCAACCCCAGGAGTTCCATCCTGATCCGGCCCATTGATTACAATACGGACGAATTTAACATCCACCTGGGCTACACGGGCCAGAAGGGCCAGTACAGCCTGACCTACCACCTGTCCCTGTTTAACAACAAGGACAATGCCCTGCTCTGGGATAACCCCTTCAACAATCCCCAGTGGGATCCCGGCGCCAACTTCAGCGACGGCGCCCGCGGACGCATGAGTTCCGAGCCCGATAACCGGGCCTGGCAGCTTACGCTCGCCGGCGGTTACAACTTCGGCATGCGTACGCGGCTGACAGCCAACGTCTCCTACGGACAGATGATGCAGAACCAGCGTTTCCTGCCCTACAGCAGCGTCTTTCCCACCGTCATCCCCCTGCCCCGCAACAGCCTCGACGGCGAGATTCAGACCCTTTTCGCCAACCTGGACCTGTCCACGCGTTTTACCAACAGACTGGGGCTGACGGCACGCTACACCTATGACAACCGGGACAACAAGACACCACGGGACATTTACGTCCGCATCGCCGGCGATGCCGCGGCCCAGGGCGGGCTGCTGGAAGAGAATGCGCGGGTCAACTGGCCGTACAGCTACCGGCGCAATAACCTGCAGGTGGACGTGAACTACAGGCTGATGAGGAGCTCGCGCCTGACGGTAGGTTACGAATTTGAAAACATCCATCGGGATTTCACCGAGAGAGAAGATACCAACGAACATACCGGCAAGATCCGGTTCACGTTCAACCCCTTCAGTTCCGCCGGTGGCTGGATACGTTACCAGCATTCCATGCGACGCGGTTCAACCTACGTCAGCAACGAGCCGTTCCTGACCGGCGTCAATCCGGATTACATCAACCTCCTTCAGGCGACCAATCCGGACGATCTGTATCCGAACGACCCGCTGATGCGCAAGTTCCACATCGCCGATCGGAACCGCGACCAGCTGGCGGCGGCCGTCAATTACTACCCCAACGATGAGCTGACTTTCACCCTGTCCGGCCACTACAACCGGGATGATTTTCTCCATACACAGGACGGTCTGCAGAAGAGCGAGAACGGCAATGTGTCTCTGGATGCCGGCTATACGCCGAGCAAGAAGATCAGCTTCAATGCCTACGTCACCTACGAGAACTACAATTACAAGCAACGGGGCTTCTACCATCCCGGCTTTGTCGGCGTCCTGACACCGACCACCGATCGCATCGCCAAGTTCGGCGACAACTGGTGGTCCATGGATTCCCGGGACAAGATCTACACGGCCGGCGCCGGTTTAGACTGGAACGTGATCGAGAAGAAGCTCAAGGTCAAGGTCGATTTCCTGGCGTCCCATGCGCGGACCGAAACAACACCGCACAGCGATGGGCTGGCCTTCCTGCCCCTGCCCGATCTGAAAACGGATCTCTACCGGATAACCATGACGGCGGAATACAACATCAAGAAGAATATGGGCCTCCGCTTCCGGTACCTGTATGAAAACTTCGATACCAGCGATTTCGCCCGTGACCTCGTGACGCCGGATACCCTGGCCAACGTGATCCTGCTCGGCAACGGCACGCCGAACTATTCCGTGCACGTGGTCGGCATATCCTATTTCTACAAGTGGCAGTAACCCCGGCGCCGGCGACCCGGCTGCCTGCCCGGGTTCGCTACCGGATCGGGGTTTTCCGGGGACGGACAGCCAGAGTCCGGCGGATGGGACACTGCCGGCACATGCCGCGGCATTCATATACGCTCTAACACGGTGAAGGAGACAAAACATGTCCAACTCTCCGGGGTCCGACTCAAACCCGCCGGGTAACAAGCCCGGCGGCTGGTTTAAAAGAACAAAGGCGTGGTGGTACCGGCAGGTACGCTGGTCACTGTCCCAGTGGATACTCTTCGTCATCGGCCTGATCCTGTTCGGCGCCTTCAGTGTTGCCGCCACGGACGCCACGGACTACACCTTCTCTACCATGCAGTTCTGCGCCCATACCTGCCACGTCATGGAAAGCACGGTCTATCCCGAGTACAAGAAATCCAAGCATTACAACACCAAGACCGGGGTCAGGCCCAAGTGCGCCGACTGTCATGTCTCCAGGCGCCTCACATTCGCTATGGTTGATCATTTCATGAGTACCGGCGAGCTGTTTGTCTGGTTGACACATGATTTTTCCAAGCCCGGCTCGTTCGAGAAAATCCGTCCCGAAGCGGCGAAAACAGCAAGATTCAAACTGCTCAACAGCAACAGTGCCAACTGCAAGAACTGTCATACCATGGCGGCAATCAAACCGACCCGCGTGCGCGGCCAGAATGCCCACCGGGAGGCAATCAAGAACGGCAACAGCAATTGCATCGCCTGTCACTACAACCTGGTGCACAAGAAAGTCGAGCCGTCAAAGGAATTTCTGGATGCTGCCAAGAAATACATCGGCACTTCCGGCGGTGGCGGCGAAAGCAAGGAGACCAAGGACCAGTTTTCGGGAGAGGGTGCGACGCTGTAACAGGAACCCAACCTGCTGTCCGTGGTCTTTATGCCCGTAACGGGAGGAAGCACTCATGTTCGACAAGCTGCAAAAACAAATAGACGAGCTGGATAGCAAGAGACAGCAACTCGACGCCGACTGGGACAGCGGCAGCAGCAACGCCCTGCTGTCATTTTACGTCAGAATCATGCCCAGGGTCCTGAATGCCGAGCGTTGCAATATCTTTATCTATGATCCCACCGCCAGGGTGATCTGGCTGCGGGCCGGCACGGGCGTAGAGGAAAAAGGATTCTTCGTCGGCGAGGAGGAAGATTCCCTCCCCGGCCATGTCGTCAAGACCGGCGAACACAAGGTCGTCCACGATGTCCAGGAAACCGATGCCATCCACAAGGCCATCGACGAACAAACGGAGCTGGTCACGCGGAGCATACTTTGCATTCCCATAAAGTCCCTGGAGGGAGACAGGATCGTGGGGGCCGTGGAGGTTCTGAACAAGTCTGACGGTTCGCCGTTTACCGACAATGATCGGGAACAGCTGGAGGATATGGCCCATTACCTGGAAGTGGCCATCGAGAATATCTATTTCAATCTCGAGGCTACCGGCCTCCTGATGAAACTGTCCAGAGCATTGACTGTCACAGCCAGTGCGCTATTGTGGATAGTGGGTCTGGGAATCCTGGCACTCATTGGCAGGGTCATCTGGGCCGGGCTGGAATACACCATTTCCTGAGATGCCGGCACGGCTGCGCAGCATCTTCCCCTGCCGTGTAAATAAATCATTCCCCTTTATTCCGAGGAGGTACCAGCATGCAAAACAACTCGTCTGCTGAACAGCACAGTATCCGTATCCTGCCGGTATTACTGGCGGGCCTGGCCGGCGGCCTGGCGGAAATCATCTGGGTATCCCTGTATTCCGCCACCTCGACCGTGAGCGCCGCGGAGATTGCGCGCCAGGTAACCGTCACGGTGCTGCCGTCGCTGGGAGGCGGCACACTCGCCCCGCTCCTGGGCATCGCTATTCATCTGCTGCTTTCGGTTTGCCTCGCCGCCGGCTTTGCCGTCGTACTGCTGCGGCCGGTGTTGCGCCGGTTTGGCACTGCGGGCGTGTTTATCAGCGCACCGCTGACCCTGGCGCTCATCTGGGCGGTGAATTTCTTCATCCTGCTGCCGCTGCTGAATCCCGTCTTCCCGCATCTCATGCCGTATACGGTAACGCTGGCATCGAAACTGCTGTTCGGCATGGCCATGGCCGGGGTCTATGCCGCCGCGACGGCGCGGACTCAGGGAGTGATTTCCGCCGCTCCCATGTAAGGCTGCAACACCGCGGGGACGGCGATGCTGCCGTCCCTGCGCTGGCAGTTTTCCAGAACGGCGACCAGGGCACGCCCCGCGGCCAGGCCGGAACCGTTCAGGGTATGCAGCAGCTCCGGTTTGCCGCTGTCCGGATTACGGTAACGTGCCTTGAGCCGCCGCGCCTGGAATGCCTCGAAGTTGCTGCAGGAAGAGATCTCCCGATAGCAGTTCTGGCCCGGCATCCACACCTCCAGATCGTAGGTCTTGGCGGAGGAAAAACCCAGATCGCCGCCGCACAGGGCCACGACCCGGTACGGCAGGTCCAGCTTCTGCAGTATGGTCTCGGCGTGCCCGGTAAGCTGCTCCAGCGTCTCGTAGGAATGTTCCGGCCGTACCATCTGCACCAGTTCCACCTTCTCGAACTGGTGCTGACGGATCATGCCGCGGGTATCCTTGCCATAGGATCCCGCCTCGCTGCGAAAACACGGCGTGTGGCAGACATATCTGAGAGGCAGATCACCGCCGTCGATGATGCAGTCCCGCGCCAGGTTGGTAACCGGTACTTCCGCAGTGGGAATCAGGTAAAGATCCTGTTTCTCGACATGGAACTGATCGTCGGCAAACTTGGGTAACTGGCCGGTGCCGAACAGGCTGTCGGGATTGACCAGGTAGGGGACGTTGATCTCGGTATAGCCGTGTTCCCGGGTATGGGTGTCCAGCATGAACTGGATGAGCGCACGGTGCAGATGCGCCGCGGCCCCCTTCATGATCACGAAACGCGAGCTGGCAATGGTGGTTGCCGTCTCGAAATCCAGTATGCCCAGAGCCTCGCCCAGATCGACGTGATCCCGCGGCTGGAACCCGAATTCCGGCGGTTCACCCCAGCGGCGGATTTCCTCGTTATCCGCCTCGGTATCCCCCTTCGGGACGCTGGCATGGGGGATGTTGGGAATACCGTACAGGAGGCCGTTGAGTTCCTCCTGCACCGCCGCCAGCTTTTCCTCGCTGCTTTTGAGCCTGTCGCCCAGGCTGGCCACCTCGTCCAGCAGCGGCTGGATGTCTTCTCCGGCAGCCTTGGCCCGGCCGATTTCCTTCGACCGGGCATTGCGTTCAGCCTGCAGTTCCTGGGTTTCCACCTGCAGCGTCTTGCGCCTTTCCTCGAGGCCCACAAAGCTTTCCCGATCCAGCGTAAAACCCCGGCGGGCCAGATCCTGTTCGACCTGCTCCAGATCGTTGCGCAGCAGATGGGGATCGAGCATGCTGTATCTAGCCGTCGTTGATCCGGGCCGGCCAGTAGACGATATGGCCAGGCTTGATCCGGGAATTGAGGTATTCAAGTATTTCCGCGACCTTGTCCGGCGTGTCGAAGAACTCGATGACCACCGGCAGATCCAGGGACATGTCTACCAGCGCCGAAGAGTGGTACTGTCCTGATTTTCCGAATCCGGTGATGCCGCGGAAAACAGTGACGCCGCGCACCTTGCTCTCGTCATGCAGGTATCCCAGCAGTTCATCCATGCGCGAGCCTGCCTCGTGCAGGTACAGCCTGACTATGGTGACGTCGGTTTCGATCATATTTGCCTCCCCCCGATCATGCCGATCCAGCAGCCGAGTATGCATAGGGATACATTCAAGAGGATGTTGACGCCGGCCTTGAGATGATCGCCGGCCTCCAGCAGGTTCAGGGTTTCCAGGGAAAAACTGGAAAAGGTGGTGAACGCGCCCAGCAGGCCGATGAGAATCGCGGCACGCCATTCCGCCCCCACGTCCATGCGTTCGATAAACAGCACGTAGAGCAGGCCCATGACCAGCGATCCGGCGACGTTGACCGTCAGGGTCCCGTAGGGAAAGCCCCGCCCCAGCAGCCCGTGCATACCGTTGGACACGCCGTAGCGCAACAGTGCCCCGGCGGCGCCGCCGCCTGCGATGTAGATCAGATTCGTCATTTTTTTATTTTGCCACAGGGATTACAGCAGTGAATAGTGAATAGTAAGTAGTGAATGGTAAAACCGCATCCCTGCCTTTTACGATTCACCATTCACCATTCACCGTTTTTTTGCATTTTTATCCAGTTCGCGCAGATGCTCCAGCTTTTCCCGGATCTTCTGCTCCAGCCCCCGATCCACCGGGTAGTAGTAGCGCGTGCCTTCCATGCCTTCCGGGAAATAGTTCTCCCCGGCCGCGTAGGCCTCGGGCTCGTCGTGGGCGTAGCGGTACGCCTTGCCGTAGTCCAGTTCCTTCATCAGTTTCGTCGGGGCGTTGCGCAGGTGCAGGGGTACCTCCAGCGACCCCCGCGATTTTACATCCCGCAGGGCGTTGTTAAACGCCGTATAGACGGCGTTGCTCTTGGGGGCACAGGCCAGGAACACGATGGCCTGGGCAATGGCCAGCTCCCCTTCCGGCGATCCCAGCCGTTCCTGGGTCTCCCAGGCATCCAGGGCCAGGCGCAGCCCGCGGGGATCGGCATTGCCGATATCCTCCGATGCCATGCGTACCACGCGGCGGGCAACGTACAGGGGATCGCAGCCGCCGTCCAGCATGCGCGCAAACCAGAACAGGGCCGCGTCCGGCGCCGAGCCGCGCACCGATTTGTGCAGGGCGGAGATCTGATCGTAGAAGGCTTCTCCGCCCTTGTCGAAGCGGCGCAGGCCGCCGTCGCTGAGCACCTGATCGATAAGGGCGGCACTGACGTGCCGGTCCTGGGCCAGGTCCGAGGCGATTTCGAGCAGGTTCAGGGCCCGGCGCGCATCGCCGTCGGCAACGGCCGCAAGCTGGTCCAGTGCCGCCGGTTCGAGCTCCAGCCCGAGATCGCCCAGGCCACGCCCGGCATCAGCCAGGGCGCGGCGGATAATGCCGGCCATGTCCCCGGCCGTGATGGGTTTGAGGACGTAGACCCGCAGCCTGGAAAGCAGCGCGTTGTTGAGCTCGAAGGACGGGTTTTCGGTGGTGGCGCCGATAAAAGTGATCGTGCCGTCCTCCACGTGGGGCAGGAAAGCATCCTGCTGGGACTTGTTGAAACGGTGCACCTCGTCAACGAACAGCACCGTCTCCCGCCCATAGGCCTCGCGGTACTGGCGCGCCATCTCGATGGCCTGGCGGATGTCCTTGACGCCGCTCAATACCGCCGAAACGGGCAGGAACTGGGCGTTGCAACTGGCGGCGATAATCCGCGCCAGCGTGGTCTTGCCGGTGCCCGGCGGTCCCCAGAACACCATGGAATGCAGGTGACCGGCACTGATGGCCCGGTACAGCGGCTTGTCCGGCGCCAGGATATGTCCCTGGCCGACGAATTCATCCAGGGAACGCGGGCGCATGCGATCGGCCAGCGGCCGGAACTCTTCCGCTTCAGTTTTTGCCATTGCGGTTATCGATCACGTCCACGCCCCGGGGCGGAGTGAAATGGAACAGCTTTTCGTCGAGGCGGGGATTACGCCGGCCCTTGCTGAAGCGTAGTTCGGTTTTCTGGCCGAGGCTGTCGAACAGAATCATCCTGGCCAGTTGCCCGTCCCGGAAACCCAGCCGCACGGACTGGTACTGGGAACCGCTGTCGCGCGGCTTCAGCGTCATCCAGTGGATGCCGTCGTCCGCCCGGCCCTCGTCGTGGATGCTGTAATACTTGCCGACGTCCATGTCGCCGCCGAGGATGGCGGCGGGAGTATTATCGATGACGTTATCCATGTTGCGAACGGTCACCTGCTCCAGGTCCTTGTCGTACACCCAGAGGTCGGTACCGTCGCTGATCAGATACTGGGTATACGGCTTGGTGTACTCCCAGCGGAACTTGCCGGGCTGTTCCAGATAGAACTTGCCGGCAGCCTGTTCCAGCACCTGGTTGTTGTCGCCCAACAGCGTTTGCGTGAAATCCGCTTCGTAGGTTTTTAAACCATCCAAAAACGCATCCAGCTGACTGGCACCTTTCTGCACGGCGGCATGCACGCAAACAGTCACAAGTAACAAACCGAAAAGCCACAAGCCACGAGCTACTAGCCACAAGTGAAACTTTCTCATTCTTCTAACTTCTCGTCAGTCATGCTGAATATGACAATTTATAAGTGGCTTTTACTTGTAGCTAGTGGCTAGTAGCTAGTAGCTTTCCCGCTAGTCTTTGGGCGGGGGCGCGGCCAGGACTTCGCGGCTGCCATTGGATTCCAGCGGACCCACCAGTCCGCTCTGCTCCATTTCCTCCACCATGCGGGCGGCGCGGTTATAGCCGATCTTGAGGCGTCGCTGGATATAGGAAATGGAGGCCTTGCGGCTCTCGGTGACGATGCGTACCGCCTGGTCATAGAGGGGATCGATGGTTTCGTCGCCGACGGGCTCCAGGCCGGGAATGGCCTCGGAAGCGCCCTCCCCCGGCCCGGCCGTGATTTCGTCCAGGTAGTCCGGCTGGCCGCGGCCCTTGAGGTTCTCCACCACCCGATGCACCTCGTTGTCGTCCACGAAGGCCCCGTGCACCCGTTCCGGGATGCTGGTGCCGGGCGCCAGGAACAGCATGTCGCCGTGCCCGAGCAGGTTCTCCGCCCCCATCTGGTCGAGGATGGTGCGGGAATCCACCTTGGAGGAAACCTGGAAGGCGATGCGGCAGGGAATATTGGCCTTGATCAGGCCGGTAATGACGTCCACCGAGGGACGCTGGGTGGCAATCAGCAGATGGATGCCCGATGCCCGCGCCTTCTGCGCCAGGCGCGCGATCAGCTCCTCCACCTTTTTGCCCACCGTCATCATCATGTCGGCCAGCTCGTCGATGATGACCACGATGAAAGGCAGCTCCTCCAGGTCCGGGGCCTGGTCTTCCTCGCTGACGGGCTGGTACAGGGGATCCTTGATGGGCTTCTTGCGTTCCGCCGCCTCCCGCACCTTGCGGTTGAAACCGCCGATGTTGCGCACGCCCAGGGCCGCCATCAGCTTGTAACGCCGCTCCATCTCCGCGACGCACCAGCGCAGGGCATTGGCGGCCTCCTTCATATCCGTGACCACCGGTGTCAGCAGATGGGGAATGCCCTCGTACACCGACAGTTCCAGCATCTTGGGGTCGATCATGATCAGCCGGACCTGGCGCGCCGTGGCCTTGTAGAGAAGGCTCAGGATCATGGCGTTCAGGGCCACGGACTTGCCGGAGCCGGTGGTGCCGGCGACCAGGAGATGGGGCATGCGGTTGAGTTCCGTGACCACGGGATTACCGCTGATATCCTTGCCCAGTGACAGGGGCAGTGCGGATTTGATGGACTCGTAGGCGGCGGAATTGAGGATCTCGCCCAGGGTCACCAGTTCCCGGGTCTCATTGGGAATTTCCAGGCCGATAACCGACTTGCCCGGAATCACCTCCACCACGCGCACGCTGACCACCGACAGGGAACGCGCCAGATCCTTGGCCAGGTTGCTGATGCGGCTGACTTTCACCCCCGGCGCCGGTTCCAGCTCGAAGCGCGTGATCACCGGCCCGGGATGCACGGCCACCACTTCCACCTGCACGCCGAAATCCCGGAGCTTGAGTTCCACCTGGCGCGACATGGCTTCCAGGGCTTCCTTCGAATAGCGTCCCTGGGCGGGCTGCGGGCTGTCCAGCAGATTCAGCGGCGGCAGCACCGAGTCCGCCGGCGGCGCGAACAGGTGCTCCTGCTTTTCCTTCTCCACCCGCGTGCCGGGCGACAGACCGGAGATCGCCGGCTCGATGCGGGGCGGCGCCCGCTTTTCCACCTTCTCGATTTCCTCGCGGATCACGGTCTCGCGCTCGCGCTTTTCCCGGCGCCCCTTCGTGGTCTCGCGCAGGGTGCGCAGCCGTTCCGCGGCAAGCTGCCACAGGCGCAGCGTACCGCGCCCGGTAGTATCCATCAGCCACAGCCAGGACAGTCCCGTGTACAGTGTGATGCCCGCCAGAAACATGGCCAGCAGAATGAGGGTGCTGCCGAGGCCGCCGAATGTCACCAGCAGCAGGTTGGCCACCGCATCACCGAGTATGCCCCCGGCACCGCGCAGTTCATTGGGCAGGTGGACACCGGGACTGAAGTACAGCCACGACAGGCCGCAGCCGCCGATAAACAGCAACACGAACCCGCCCGTACGCAGGGCCAGCCGCACCTGGTTGAGGGGCAGCTGCAGGCGCCGGTTCTGGAACAGCCGCCAGCCGTCGAAGGCGCAGATAAACGGGAACAAATAGCCCAGGTAACCGAACAGGTACAGCAGGACGTCGGCCAGCCAGGCGCCGACAACGCCGCCGCTGTTGTGCACGCGGCCGGCGGGCACGGCCTGGGACCAGCCGGGATCGGCGTGATCGTAGCTGGCCAGCGCGACCAGCAGGTAGATGGAGATCAGGGCCAGGGCGATGAGACCGGCTTCGCGGGTGTTGCGCATGAACTGTCCCCGTTCCGGCGCTGCTGTCCTGGTTTTTTTGGATGCCTGGGCCACGTTAAACCTGATTAACCGGAATAATTCATATCACTCTGTTTATTAAGAAAGAATTTTACCATTAAACTTCCGGAATTGCAGTGCTGACAGCAGTGACGTGCGATTGCCCGGATCGGGTCTTTACCGTAGCATAGCCTTTTTTTAAACACCTACAGATTTCTCCGCAGCCCCGTGCCGACCCTGCCGCGCCTGCTCGGTTCCCTGGCGTTCATCGCCGCCGCCGTATGGCTGGGCCTGTCCCTGCTCCTCTACGTCCTGCAGGAGCGCTATGTCTACTTTCCGGACCGGCATATTACCGCCACGCCGGCGGACGCGGGGCTGCCCTTTGAGGCGGTGACGCTGACCACGGCGGATCGGGTGCGGCTGCATGGCTGGTTCCTGCCCGCCGGCCCGGAGCAGCCCACGCTGCTGTTTCTGCACGGCAATGCCGGTAATATCTCCCACCGCCTGGACAGCCTGCGGCTGTTTCACCGGCTCGGACTGAACGTCTTCATCTTCGATTACCGCGGCTACGGTCGCAGCGGCGGCCGTCCCTCGGAACAGGGCACCTACCGGGACGCTCTGGCAGTCTGGCATTATCTCACGGAACAGCGCGGTATCCCGGCTGCGCGCATCGTGCTGTTCGGCCGATCCCTGGGCGGCGCCGTGGCCGTATGGCTGGCGGAACGCACCCGGCCCGCCGCCCTGATACTCGAATCCACGTTCACCTCCGTGCGGGACCTGGCGGCCCGCTACTATCCCTGGCTGCCGGTAAGCCTGCTGACCCGGATCCGCTATCCGTCCCTGGTGCGCATCGGCGGTCTGCACCTGCCGGTGCTGATCGTGCACAGCCGGGACGATGAAATCATTCCCTACGAGCACGCTCTGCGGCTGTTCGAGGCCGCGCCGGCTCCGAAGAGACTGTTGACCCTGCACGGCGGGCACAACGACGCTTTCCTGGTCAGTGGCGCCGTCTACCGCGACGGCCTGGCCGGCTTCCTGCGGACCTGCGGCCCGCGCTGATCCGGCGCTGCGGGCCTGTCCTGCGCGCTGCTGCCGGGGCCGTTCCTGTGATACTATCGGATGCAGCAACATACGGGTGCCAGATGTCCAGAAAAAGACTGTACAAGGTGATCTTCCACAACCAGGGCAAGGTCTACGAGATTTATGCCCGCAGCGTCCACCAGGGCGCCATGTTCGGCTTTATCGAAATCGAGAAGCTGGCTTTTGGCGAGAAGAGCTCGGTGGTGGTGGATCCCTCCGAGGAGAACCTGAAAGCGGAATTCAGCGAGGTCACCCGGACTTATATTCCCCTGCATTCCATTATCCGCATTGATGAAGTCAGCAAACAGGGCGCAGCTCGCATCACCCCGGCCGGGGACGGCAATGTCATGCCCTTCCCCGTCTACACGCGGGGTGGAGAAGACGGCAAGTAGCGTGCACATGCGGCGGGGCAGGACAGGATCGGGATGGTGGCTGGAGACGGGCGGCTCGCTCATGCTTCTGGCCGTCCTCCTGGCCGTTTCCCCCGACGCCCGCTGCGAGTGGACGGTGACCAGCCGTAACGACCTCACCCGATCCGGTGAGGTACGGGTAGCCTCTACGCGCAATGACGCCGGCTATACGCTGGAAATCTATCGGGATTCCGACAATGCCGTACGCAGCCGCTTCACCCTCCCCGACGGTCTGCTGGCCTTTGCCGGCGGCACCTGCCCGACCTACCAGATTGATCGGGGCACCCCGATCAACCGTTCCGTCAATGCTGCGCCGTGCCTGACCAACGGCAGCTGGTCGGAGCTGGTCCTCGGTTACGTCACTGACAACCATATCGCCTCATCATCGCTGCTGGCCGTCATGAACGGCATCAACATCGTCTTCCGGTTCAAGCTGGAAAACGGCGATTACCGCAGTACGCAGTTCTCCCTGCAGGGTTCAAAACGCGCCTTGATCGAGGTATTTGGAGAGAACATCAGCATCAGTTCGAACTGATTCCGTTACCCGGAGGGCAGCATGCCGTATATCCCGACGTCCGCACCGGATTACCCTTGACGGACACCCTGACAGTCAAACGCCTCGACAGCCTGGCGGGTGTCGATCCCGGTGCCTGGAACGCGCTGACCGACCGCGGCAATCCCTTCGTCAGCCATGAATTCCTGTACGGGCTGGAACGGCATGACTGCCTCGATGCCCACGGCTGGCTGCCGTGCCACCAGGCGGTCTACGCCGGCGACAGGCTGGTCGGCGCCATGCCCCTGTATGCCCGCACCAACTCCTACGGCGAATTCGTGTTCGACTGGGCCTGGGCCGATGCCTTCGAGCGCGCCGGCGGCCGTTACTACCCCAAGCTGGTGACCGCGATCCCCTTTACGCCGGTCATCGGGCCGCGGCTTCTCACCGGCGGCGCCGGCGCGGAGGCGGACCGGATCCGTGACGTGCTGCTCCGCAGTACTCTCGATTTCGCCGCGGAGGCCGGCATGTCCTCGTTTCACTGCCTGTTCACCGGCGGGCAGGACCACGCCGCATTCCTGCGCGGCGGCCTCCTGGAAAGACTGACCTGCCAGTTTCACTGGCATAACCGTGGCTACCGCGACTTCCAGGATTTTCTCGACAGCCTGTCCTCGAAACGACGCAAACAGATCCGGCGCGAGCGCCGCGAGGTCGCGGACCATGCCGTCGACATCGAGGTGCTGCGGGGCGGCGAAATCAGCGACCGGCAATGGCAGGAATTCTACGGATTTTACTGCTCTACGTTCGAGCGGCGCTGGGGCAGTCCGCGTCTGACCCCCGGTTTTTTCCGTTCCCTCAGCACCAACCTGCCGGACAGCACACTGCTCGTCCTTGCCGCCAGCGGCGGCCGCTACGTGGCCGGGGCGTTTGCCATGCTCGGTGCCGACACCGTCTATGGCAGGCACTGGGGCTGCAGCGATCACTACCCTTTCCTGCATTTCGAGTTATGTTACTATCAGACCATCGAATTCTGTATCAGACACGGACTGGCCAGGGTGGATGCGGGCGTGCAGGGCGAGCACAAGCTGAGCCGGGGATTCGAACCGGTGGCCGCCCACTCCTTTCACTGGATCCGGCACGCCGGTTTCCGGGAAGCCGTGGCTGATTACCTGAACAGGGAAACCCGGGAAATGAACTGGTACCTCGACAGTCTGTCCACCCATCTGCCGTATAAATCCGCCTCCTGACGCATGACTTCCGTAGGACAGGAACAAAATGCCGGCCAGCAGCTTTACTGGGTTGCCGACAATGTCATTTCCAACCGCTTTCCGGATGTAAACAGGGCCCTGCGCGATCCCGACGGCCTGCTGGCCATCGGCGGCGATCTGGAGGTGCCGCGGCTGCTGGATGCCTACCGGCGCGGCACCTCCAGATCGCCGCC
>Ga0102944_1001125_pt1 | contig 18542 bp, 15 predicted proteins | sample SalPonD_shore_MG_FD_78172 | JGI IMG/M metagenome (GOLD analysis project Ga0102944, IMG submission 78172) | Salt pond soil microbial communities from South San Francisco under conditions of wetland restoration - Salt Pond MetaG... | ecosystem: Environmental > Aquatic > Marine > Intertidal zone >...
CCTTCAACGAACTTCTCGAAAAATCGAGTGGATGTGATATTGAATTGAACATCCTTAACCTTTCCATCATCATCAATAACAACATGTAAATCCCCATGACCCTCTAATCGGGTGACTGGTTCAACTTCTATTTCCTTAACCATTTTATTTATGCACCTCTTCAGTAAATTGTTTATTCTTTGCTAAGGTGAATTTCTCAAATGTACCAATATGATCTTTTACTTGAGCAAGCAATTCATCCTTAGATAAAGCAACATTAAAACCTTTAATTGCTATATCGGCAAATCTTGATGCTTGATCTGCAACCCATTCTGTTTGACCATAACAGCCAGTGCAAGGAGCGTTGACCTTAATACACATTCCACCGCATCCTGCTCTTGTGACTGGCCCCATACAAATATATCCTTGTTCAATGAAGCATTCTTCTTGGTTAGGGAGTCCCTCATAATCTCTTTTTACTTTTGTCATGGTTGAATTGCTACCAATAATTCTTGGACACGTATCGCAAACATTAGATATTTCATGGAAGTCTAGATTATTTTTAAGGTATTCCAATAGATTCGTGGCTACTTGTTTTGCTTTATCATTTAATTGTGTTAATGGTGTTTCTGCTTCTCCTTTATTTTTTATCTGCTTCAAAATATCCGCTGAGAGATCGAACCCTGCCATTAATGGAATATTCAAATATAATGACAAGAATTCATACATGGCTTTTTTCTCTCCTGAAGTAAGGTTTGAAAGATCATTGGTTTTCTCAATTAATTTATCTGCGCGTACATGTGCTGTTTTTGATGGACCAAAACATCCAACACAAGGGTCTTCATTGCCAGGACATTTTAATGAGCATCCAACGCTTGTAATAGGCCCGAAACAGAGAGTTCCCTTATCAAGAATGCATCCTTCTTCATTTAACGGACATTGAGTACAGAATGAATACTCCTCGTTTGGGAAGTCTTTTTGTCCAAGTAAAAATTGAACCGCACTAACAATTTGCTCTGGTTTTGGAGGACATCCGGAAATATAGGCATCTACATTAATGATATCATCTACCACAACCATGTATTCTCTAAATCCTGGGACGTGCTTTGTTGGTTCTTTTGGATTTTCATCGGTGATACTTTCGGCATCATGGAATTTTCTATCAACTAATTCTTGCTTTTTCCATTCATTGGCTAAACCATGTACATTACCATAGCAAGCGCAACTGCCAAAACTGATTATTAATTGACATTTTTTCCTCATTAGTTCTACACTTTCGTAATCCTCATTTGTTCGAACAGAGCCTTCGATGAATCCAACTAAGATTTCTCCGTCTTGACGTGCTTTTAATGAATCAAGTTTATAGTCAACGACTGCTGGCCAGTAAACAAATTCCAGTGCTGGAAGAATATCTAACAATCCTAAATGTGCGTTCAATAAGGATTGATGACATCCCCAACAATCACTAAGTTGCATGAAAGCTACTTTTACTGCCATTTTTCATCATTTAAAATTTGTTTTTTTTTGTTTTAATTTTAATTTTTAATTTCCTAGTTAATTGCAAATAGGATGTTTATAATGTATTAAGCAATTTATTAAAAAATTACTCCTATATTATCGAAAAATTACCCTAGCATTTCACAAAAGAATAATTATTCAAAAAAGTATTAATAAATTTTTTTAAATAGTGAATCAATATTCAAAAGTCCGCCTATATATAGATTTGAGTAAATAGAAAAAAGAGTTTGGTTCCAAAACAATAATCTAATATTTCGATCTTAATGGTTATGATTTCAATTTCACTACTTTATAGTTATAATAAATTATGAAAATATAAAAATGATTTGAATTTCTATCGATAACCAGATTTCTTAGTACTTCTTGGAAATTTCATTCATCATGGTATTTATAATATATACTACACGATCCCTCTTGTGAGACCATACAAGGACCAATTGGATTGAGGGGAGTACATACTTTTCTAAAAAGTTTACATTCATAGGGATAAATCTTACCAGTCATAACAAGATGGCATGAACAACCCGGAGGAATATCTTGAGCTTTTTTAATAGAAATGTCAAACTTTTTATCAGCATCAAACTTTGAATATTGATCTCGTATTTCTAACCCACCATCCATGATTCTTCCGATGCCTCGCCATGGAGATGATACAGATTTGAATACATTTGATATGATTGATTGTGCAATTGTATTTCCTTCTGGTTTCACGACTCGTTTATATTCGTTTATTGTTTTATGATCTTTATTTTTGATTTGATTTAATAGCATTAAAATCGAAAGAAGAACATCATTTGGCTCAAAACCTGCTATCACATTCGGAACTTTATACGAATTAGAAAATAATTTAAATGGTTTAAGCCCAATTATTGTCGCGACATGACCTGGAGAAATAAACCCGTCTATATTTAATCTATCGATACTTATTAAAAGTTCTAAGGCGGCTGGAATGAGTTTATGTGCGCAAATCACAGAAAAATTGGAAGGAGGATTATTTTTTATCTCATACCCAATTAGAGGAACCGTTGTTTCAAATCCTATAGCGAAAAATATTACTTCTTTATTAGGATTTTCTCTTGCAATTTTAACTGCATCATTTGGTCCATAGACAATTCTAATATCAGCACCTTCAGCTTTTAATTCTGCCAATGATATATTTGTAGCGGGGACTCGTATCATATCTCCGAAAGTTGTTATGATTGTATCATCTCTCCTTCCCATTTGGATTGCTTTATCTATATCTGCTGCGGGACAGACGCAAACTGGACACCCTGGGCCTGAAACAATTTCTAAATTTTCAGGAAGAAGTGATCTAAGTCCAAATTTAGATATTGTGTGTTCATGCGTTCCACATACATGCATTAGCTTTATAGATTTACCTAAAGAATTCATATGAGAATTAATCAAATTCACAATCTTTTTTGTGAAATCTTTATTTCTTAAAACTTTTAGACTAGGAATTTCCATTTTTAGTATATTAGAGCAAAATAATGCGCTATTTATCTATTTAATAGAATTATCATTGAAATATAAATAAAATCTGTATATAGCATAATATAAAACTATGAATAACAAATATGACCTAAAAATTGGATTAACAAATTCTCGGTATTGGTTCTCCTAATGGCATATCAATAAAACGTGTTCCGCCAACAATTGTTTCTAATAAAACTCTTTTTGGATTTTCTCTCTTAACTTCCCCTATAATTTTCGCATCTTTTCCATTTTTTATTGATTGAATTTTATAAAGTATATCATCCACATATTTAGGATCTACTGCTAATAATGCTCTGCCTTCACTGGCAATATTGTAAGGATCTAAACCCAGCATATCGCATATAGCCCTTACTTGATTCTTAATCGGAACTCTATCTTCCTTAATCCAAATACTCACATTAGATTTACTTGCCCAATGATTTAAAGCACCAGAAATTCCTCCTCGTGTAGGATCTTTCATCGCATGGATATGATTTTTATTAATATGTCCTCTCAAACTTTTAAGGATATCTGTCAACAAATTTACATCTGATTTTAAGTCAGTTGATATATTTAACCCTTCTCGTTTTGCCATTAAAGCAGTTCCGTGGTCACCAATTGTTCCTGTTATAATGATTTTATCTCCATTTTTCAAGTTATTATCGGTTACTCGCAGATTTTTATCCTTAAGCCCTATTCCCGAGGTAGATATAATGATTTCATTCAAACTGTTTTTGGGCATTACTTTTGTATCCCCAGCAATTATTCCAATATTAGCCTCCTCGGCTGTTTTATTAAATGATTTCACAATTTTATCAAGCTTGGCAAATTCAAATCCCTCTTCGATTATAAAAGATGATGTTAATGCAATAGGGGTGGCACCCATCATTAATAGATCATTTACTGTTCCGCATACGCTTAATTTGCCTAAATCTCCTCCAGGAAAAAATAATGGAAATACAGTATGGCCATCTGCGGTCACAACAATTTCTTTTTCATAATTTTCAAGTGGAATTGTCGCTCCATCGTCTAACTCTTCAACTCCTATTCCAGATGAAATTTTCTTTTTTTTAATATCCTTTGTTATGAAATTTATTAATTCCTCTTGAAGTATCCCGCCAGCCCCATGAGCTAATCGAATCACTTTTGATTTGATATTTTCCTTGAACTCCATATAATAAAGAAAGAATGCAATAAAAATAATTTTAAGATAAAAATATCCTCAAAATGAATAAAATTCTTCTTGAAAAAGGTAAAATATTGGTTTTAATAGATTTAGACATTCTTTTTTCTTACCTAAAATCATTCATCTTTTAAGAGAATTTATCTCTCTAATGTGCTTGTTAAATGATATAAAATTTTTTGCATAGTGCTTTTCTTAATTTGCGACCCAAAGAGTCTCCTTTTTTATTAAAATAATCTAATTTATAAAAAAATAGACTTTATTCTAATTGAATGAGAGAAAATATAGTTCAAACAGTAGAGATCAATATAACTGGAATTGTACAAGGGGTCGGATTTCGTCCCTTTTTATTTAATTTGGCAAGAGAGAATGATCTAAAGGGCTATATATTAAACAGAGGTAATGCAGGAGTACACTTAATTTTGCAAGGAGAATCATCCCGAATTTTAAAATTTATGGAAGAAATTGGAAAGCGTAAACCAAAAATAGCCTATATTGAAAAAATCGAAACTAAAGAAATAAAGGATCCTAAAAAATATTCTACTCTAGAAATTAGGAAAAGTGAACAAGGAAGAGGTATTAGTTTAACATTACCTCCGGATGTTGCTATATGTGAAAAATGCTTAAAAGAGATGAGAGATCCAAGTTTGAATAGATATTATCAATACCCATTTATCGCTTGTGCTGTATGTGGTCCTAGATTTACTACAGTAAAATCGTTACCATATGATAGAACTCGTAGCACAATGAAGGAATTTCCTTTTTGTGCAGATTGTCTTAATGAATATCAAGATTTCAATAATAGAAGATTTCATGCGCAAACTTATGCTTGTACTAAATGTGGACCTAACTATCAACTTTTTAACAAAGAAGGAAAATTAATTAAAGAAAAACCCATTTCAGCAATTCTTGAAGAGTCTGCTGATCGTATTAATAATGGAGGAATAGTAGCGGTAAAAGGTATTGGAGGAGTTCATTTAGTATGCTTAGCAGATAATGATGATATCATCTTGAAACTTAGGAAACGTAAAAAAAAGAGAAAATACAAACCATTTGCCTTAATGGTTCCAAATCTCAAAATAATAAATGATTATTTTATAATATCAGAGAAAGAAAAAGAAATTATTCAATCTTTTAGAAGACCTATTGTTTTGTTAAAAAAGAATTATAAATACCCTCAATCAAATATTAGTGAATTGGTGGCTCCTGGATTAAATAATATTGGATTTATGCTTCCATATACCGGTATTCATCATCTTCTTTTTGATTATATAGGGAAAAAACCATTAATCTACACAAGTGGAAATAAGTCAAATATTCCAATGGGAATAGAAAATGATAAAATTATAAACCAATTAAATGAACTCGCGGACTTTTTTCTTCTCCATGACAGGAAAATATATCAGAGAGCGGATGACAGTGTTTTAAGGATTCATACTAATAAAGTCAAATTGATTAGAAGATCACGAGGCTATGTACCAGAATATATACCTCTTCCATTTGAAGTTAAAATTCCGGGAGCCTTGGCAGCCGGTCCGGAACTAAATGTTACAGGAGCTGTTTTGAGGAGAAATCGTATTTTTCCAACTCAACATATTGGAAATATTAATAATCTTGAAACGTTTGATTTTTTAAAAAATGCTTTATTTCATATGAAGGAACTACTTCAAATTGAAAATGATGAACTAAAGTTTATTGCTTGTGATGCTCATCCAGTATTTATTACTTCTCAATTTGCTAAAGAAACATCCGAAAAGTTTGAAATTCCTTTATATCCAGTTCAACATCATTACTCTCATATTTTAGGTTTGATGGCAGAAAACAATATAAATTCAGAAGAGAAAATTATTGGAATTAGTACTGATGGAGTTGGGTATGGTGATGATGGGAATATCTGGGGAGGAGAGATATTACTTTGTAATTACGATAATTTTCAGAGACTTGGTCATTTAGAATACCAACCTATGATAGGAGGAGATAGATGTACAAAATATCCCGCTAGAATGGCTGCTTCCATTCTATTGAAAATTAAAGGGATTGAAGAGGCTTGCAAAATTTTTAAAAAAATCAAGTTGGCGAAAGATTTAGAATATGGAGAATCTGAATTAGACACCCTCATAAACCAATTCTCAAGGGCAGATTATAATTTTCCTGCTGAAAATATACCTTTATCAAGCTCCACAGGGAGGATTTTTGATACAGTATCATATTTATTAGGGGCATGCAGGATTAAGACCTATAGAGGGGAGCCAGCTATGAGATTGGAGGGGCTAGCAGCAAAAGGTAATACTGAAAATGTTAATTTAGAGATAAATCATTCGAAGAAAAATGGAATTACAGTAATCAATACTTCAGAGTTGATAATGAATATTTTAGAATTGATTAAAAATAATCAAAATAAAAATGCAGATATAGCCACAAAATTCCAAGAAGAAATTGGAAAAGCTTTTGCGAGTATCGCAATAGAACACGCCAAGAAATTCAATATAAAAAAATTAGGGCTTTCTGGGGGTGTTGCCTATAATTATTCATTTTCTAAAAAAGTGAAAGAAGAGATTTTAAAAGCAGGATTTGGGTTTTTAGAACATAATAAAATACCTCCTGGAGATGCGGGTATTAGCTCCGGGCAATTAATAAATGGAATCTTCAGATATAGGGAAGATTTTTAAGAATCCTATTATCGAAGGATTTTCATTATTTAATCCTATTTTTGAAGAATCTATTTTTGCAAAAAGTATCAATACATAATATTGTTAAATCCCTCTAATTCCTATCAGAACAATTAAAGGATTTAAATAAAAAGAAGTTGAAATATAAACTAAAACTTTAAGTGAAAAAAATGGTCGATTTTATTGAATATATAAATGGTTTTTTAACGATTCTTTTCGTTGTTATCTCCGTATTAATTGGATTGATAATTATAAATAAATATCGTGAAAAAAAGCAAACACAATTCCTCTATTTTGGTCTATTCTGGGCTGGTATGACAACACCGTGGTGGCCACAAATCGTAATTTTCTTGAACTTTTTAATCACTGGAACTGTGATTGAAATGGATTTCTGGGTTATATTAGGAGTCGCCTTCCTACCATTTACAGTGATAGTGGGTGTGATGGCTTATTTAATTGTCTTACCTATTAATCCAAATAAAAAGAATATCATTAGAGCTGTAACCTACACACCAAATATTCTCTATGAAATTTTCCTACTGATTGCAATATTCTCAAATAACATAACCATTTGGATTGCTGATCACGATCCTTTTGCAGTAGGAGGAGCTTTCATAATTGATTGGTCTTATTTTAGTATTCCATACTTCATTCTGAGTCTTATATTTTTCTTAATTTTTGGAATATGGTTTTCAAGATTATCAATGAAGTCAGATAACTCGGAAGTAAGATTAAAAGGAAAATTCTTATTTGTCGCCTTTATCTCTTTTGCTATTGGAACTATGATAGATTTTATAATCCCTGATCCGATAATTTATATGATAGCGAGACTTATATTGCTTTCAAGTTCACTCGAATTTTATATGGGATTACTGCTTCCGAAGTGGGCTTCTGGATCTCGGAACCAATAACCTTCATATAAAAGTAAATTCTAATAGAAACTTTTTTTTTATACTTAATTTTTTCATACTTAATATTTCAAAACTGAAAATAACATATTTCAAAATAAAAAATTAAATTAAAACTAATTCTAAAATAGTAAAAATGCATAAATTAAATCAATCAATTGAAGAAGAGTATGATGCCGCAATTATTGGCGCAGGTAATGGAGGATTAGTCGCAGCTACTCAATTGGCGTTAGAAGGTAAAAAAATAATTCTCTTTGAACAACATAACGTACCTGGAGGCTTTGCAACGAGTTTTGTGAGGGGTAGATTTGAATTTGAAGCATCTCTTCATGAATTATGTGATTATGGTCCAGAATCAAATAAAGGAGGGATAAGGAAATTATTTGAAGAATTAGGCATTGATATTCCCATAGCAAAGGTTCCAGAAGCATACAATTTGATAATAACTTCACCTAATGAAAAATTAGATATAACAGTTCCATTTGGAGTTAATGATTATATTAACTGCATTATTAAAGAAGTACCTAAAAGTGAAAAATCAGTAAAAAAATTTATTAGACTTTGCCAAGAAGTTCATGAAGCGTTAAATTATATCAAAGAATCAAGAGGTAATCCAGATAAAAAGATTCTTATGGGTGAATATGGAAATTTCTTAAGAACCGCTGCCTATAGCCTCGATGATGTATTAGAAGCATTAAAAATCCCAAAAAAGGCTCAAGATATTATAAAAGGATATTGGGTATACTTAGCAATTCCTACGAATAGAATAAATTTCACAATATATGCTGCAATGTTATATTTTTTCTTGATCAGAGGAGCATATATCCCAAAACATCGTTCTTCAGGATACACGATGGCCTTAGAGAAAAGAATAAGAGAACTTGGAGGGAAGATAGAATTTAACACGAAAGTAGAAAAAATTATTGTTAAGGACGGAAAAATCACTGGGTTAGAAACATCTCATGGTGATAAAATCAAAACGAATTTTATCATCTCAAATGCATCTCCTACTTTAGTATATAATAATCTTATTTATCCAGATTCAGAACGACCAGATGTTGGATATCAATTTGTAAATGCAAGAAGACATGCTGTTAGTTGTTTTGTATTATATTTGGGTTTAAATAAGTCAGCAGAAGAACTAGGTATAGAAAATTATAGTTATGTTATCTCAGAAAGTACAGACACGGAAAAGATATATGAATCCTTCAAAAATTTAGAATGTCCAAGAATCCAAGCTACTATTTGTATGAATAATACTATAACAGATGCTTCTCCTCAAGGCACCTCCATTTTGATTATCACATCCTTTTTCCGACCTAAGACATGGACTGGGATTAATGAAAATGAATATTTTACTCTAAAAAATAAGATCGCCATGGAATTAATCGAAAAATTTGAAAAAGCTACTAATACTTCAATTTCAGAAAGTATTGAAGAAATGGAAATCGCTACACCAGAAACTTATTCCAGATATACAGGCACCTATAAAGGTGTCACATATGGATATGAAGTTGATTCTTGGGACTCAACACTTCCAAGATTAATGAGAATGAACGAAGAAAGATATATTGAAGGACTAAAAATATGCGGAGGATTTTCGTTTCAAGGTGTAAGCTATACTAATTCACTTTTATCTGGACAAATCACGGCCCTATTAACCTTACAAGAATTAATGAATGAGGAGGGGGACGATGAGTAAAGAAGAACCTGAATTAAAGGTTAAAATAAAAGGAAAAATACGAGATTTATTAGCATTTTCTAAATTAACTTCTAAAAGAGAAAAAAAGATAGAAAAAGCTTCTGCAGAACCAATAGAAACAGATTTTTTAAAACAATTAGCAAAGAACCTACATCCTAATTATCAACATTTAATAATAGATAAAATAATCAAGGAAACTAAATCTTCACAAACTTTTCGACTTATTGCAGATCCTGAATCGGAAACTAAAAAACTCGCCTATTTTCGCGCGGGTCAATATATTAGTTTAAAAGTGAATATAAATGGATACAGCATAACAAGGCCATATACGATTTCTTCATCACCTACAGATGTTACTCGGGGTTTTTATGAAATCACCATAAAAAAGGAAGAAAATGGATTTTTAACAAATTATATCTGGGAGAATTGGAATGAAGGAACAAAGATTTTAAGTTCTGGTCCTGAAGGCTTCTTTTATTACCAACCAGTGAGAGATTCAAAGAATATTGTTGGAATTGCGGGAGGATCTGGGATAACCTCATTTCGATCAATTGCTAAGGAAATTGCAGAAGGAATTCTTGATATTAATTTAACTATTCTTTACGGTTGTTCTGATGAAGAAGATATTCTATTTTACGAAGAATTAAAAGATTTAGAGAGTAAATTTCCCACAAAAATAAAACTAGTAATAGCACTCAGTTGTGAAGAAATCACCATGGAAGGTTGCGAAAAAGGGTTTATAAGCTCTGATATTATAAAAAAATACGCTGATATTAGAAAAAATACATTCTTTATCTGTGGACCACAGATGATGTATGATTATATAGATGGTGAGATTGATAAGTTAAAAATACCTGAAAAAAGAATTCGAAAAGAAGTATATGGAGAAATTAAAGATGTATTGAAATTTCCAGATTATCCGAGAGAAAATCTAGAAAAAATTTATAATATTAAAGTCCACATAGGAAATATCCCAAAAGAGATTCCGGCAAAAGCAACGGACACAATTCTAGTATCAATGGAAAAAGCAAAAATTAGTCCTCCTTCCAGTTGCCGATCTGGAGAATGTGGTTTTTGCCGTTCTTATCTTGTTTCTGGAGAGATATTTGTACCTTCTAAATCAGATGGCAGAAGAGCAGCGGAAAAACAATTTAATTACTTTCATCCATGTTCATCTTATCCTAAATCAGACTTAGAAATAGTTGTTCCTAGGAAAAAGTAATAAATTATACTTCTTTCTTTTTTTTAAATATTATTCCAATTGTTATTGTATAAATTTAGATTGATTTAAAATCTTTAAAAATCGTCTTATTAGGAATTTTTAAATATTTCAAAAATAAATATTATTAAAACCAAATCTCACGAATTTTTGTGATTATATTTCCCATGAAAGAATCTCCTCCTTTGAATGAAATAATTGAGATCATAAGAAAGGAACAAGATTTAGATTCAGTAATCGGTCTTATTTGTTTAAATTATATTATCATAAATAGTTCAGTTGATGACATTTTACTCTTTATTGAAAGAAAAAGTATTAAAATTCCAATTAAAAAAGTATATACCAGATTAGAACTACTAAGACATATTTGTCTCCATTATTATGAGCAATTTAATACGAATGAACAGATTCAAGATCTTTATGATAATTGTCTAGATTATATCGGTTTTTAAATGACCATGGATAAAGATCTCAAATTTTATCTATATAAGAACGATTTTTTTGCTAAGCAAGATCTCATTGATTCTTTCAGCGATTGGTGCGCTGATTTAGGAATTACCGTATATGACGCGAGATCTGTAGATGATGAATATAATATAGATCTTTATTTGGTCAGAAGGACTCCTTTACTCAGGAGTGAAACCGTTTTCGTGAGAACGGGGCATGAAATTAATCAAGAAAAATATGAAAAAGTCTTAGAACTCATAAAAAAGTCTTCACAATTAGCAACATGGAACGTATTTCTAACCACTCCACTCGCAATTTATAAAATTGGATTAAAAAAATTCATAAAAGATATGGAAAGGGAGAAAATATATGGTTATATATAATAGATCCGATAAGAAAACAAATTTATGGGATTACAAAGGGAAAAAAATCTAAAGATTACGATTCTGATTTAAGAGATGAATATATAGAAAAATTGCCATGAGAACCTATTCGGGCTCAAACAAGATTGAAAGAAATTTCAACCTATAAATTTGAGGAGGATAAATCTTATTCTCCAAAAAATTTTTGCACATTTGATTTACTTGATGTATTAGAACATGATAAGTTGGTGAGTGCACCTGAAAAAGAATCAACTTATTCCAAAATATTCCGAAATTTAATGATCATAGAAACAGAATCTGGGATCCCAGTTTTTTCATATTCAAGTGAAAGAGTGAAGGATCAAATATTATTTTCTGGCTTTTTGTCAGCTATGGATGAATTTGTTTCACAAATAGGAGAATCTACCGCTTTAAAAGAAATTAAATATAAAGGTTTTTATGTACAAGCCGCTTATGGAAAATTTATCAAATTGGCTTTATTTCTTTCAGAAGCGGCTGATAAGAGCTTAAAGGAACAAGTTGATTTTCTGCTCAATTATTTAGAAAAAAAATATAAAGAAGAAATTGAGCAATTCAGAAAAACTGGTGAGACTTCGATTTTCAAAGATAAAGAGATCCTCCCAATAGTGAAGCATTTTCTGAATATCTAAATCTTTTTACTATCTGACTTAAAAAGATTAATTAATTATAAAATAACCTTATAAATTGTTTAATCACATTATTTTAATTAATATACGATATTAAATTTTCTAAAAAATGGAACCTCTAAATAATAATTTCCAAGAATTAAAGGATAATTTTGAAAAGGAACATGGATTATTATGCCTTAATTGTTTATTTAATAAAAGTAGATTTGAAGAAGTCGAACAGTTTATTGAAAAACATAAAATACCTACTTTAGAATCTGATGCTAAACCTTCAAAATATGAGTATCTTAAAAGCATTGCTTCTTATTTTTATCAAGAATTTAAAGATAATGCAGAAGTACAATCAAATTATAAAGATCCTCTCTACTATATAGGAAAAAAGATACTTGAAGATGAAAAATTAAATCATTATCTGACCAGATTTGATTTTTTTGCTCGACAAGATTTAATTGATGCATTCGGAGATTGGTGCGCAGACTTGGGAATTTCGGTCTATGATGCTTCTAATATTGAGAATAAAAATATAGATCTTTATCTTATTAGACGCACACCTTTTTTGAGAAGTGAAGCTGTATTTGTTAGAACTGGTTCTCAACTTGATGAAGATAATTATAAAAATACATTTTATTTGATCAATGAGGCATCAAAATTAGCAACTTGGACTGTATTCGTTTCAACACCCTTAGGAGTTTATAATATAGGATTAAATCGTATGGTTTCTGATATGGAAAAGCTTAATACTTGGTTATATGTAGTCAATCCTTTGCATAAAGTGATTCATGGAATCACAAAGGGAGGAAAAAGTAAAGATTACGATTCTGATTTAAGGGACAATTTCATTGAAAAATTACCTAAAGAACCTATAAGAGCACCATCAAAAGTAATTGAAATTTCAAAATATAAATTTGACGACGATATTTCGTATAAACCTAAGAATTATTCATTATTTGAAATATTTACTGAAGAAGAGATGCAAGAAATCCAAGAAGAGAGTAAGGTTGAACATAAATATAGGAATATTTTCCGTAACTTAATGATCATAGATAAAGATGCGGGATTACCCTTAGTTTCTTATTCGAGCGAGGAGAAGCCTCTAGATAAGGTTTTAATTTCAGGTTTTCTTACTGCAATGGATAACTTTGTATCTGAGATAGGAGGAGAATCTGCTATGAAAGATATTAATTATAAAGGTTTGTATGTTCAAGCATCCTATGGGAAATATATTAAAACAGCATTATTTCTATCTGATCCAGCAGATAAAAGTTTAAAAGAGCGATTAAATTATTTAGTTAATTATATAGAAACACATTATAATAATGAAATACAAGAATTCAGAAAAACAGGAGATACGTCATTTTTTGATGAAAAAAAGATAATTCCGTTGATTATTGAAATTCTTGATGTTTAATTAGAAATTTAATTTTAATATTTTCATAATTCATCTACTTATAAACCTTTCTTAACCTCTACTAAAGAAAAATAATTTATTTCATTTAATTCTATTAATACTATAAATTTTTATAATATTTACTTAAATAAGCAAGAATGTTAACAAAAGTATGAATTATTATGGTTTTAACTAAAAGAATAATCCCATGCCTCGATGTAACTGAGGGAAGAGTAGTAAAAGGAGTCAAGTTTGTTGAAATCAGAGATGCTGGTGATGCTGTTGAGTTGGGGAAACTTTATGATGATCAAGGAGCAGATGAATTAGTATTCCTAGATATAACTGCTTCCTCTGATAAACGAAAAATTTTGATAGATCTAGTTGAGAGAACTGGAGAACAGATTTTCATCCCATTTACAGTAGGTGGTGGAATTCGGACGGTTAAAGATATAAAAAAGATACTCAGGTCTGGTGCCGACAAGATTTCCATCAATACTGCGGCTGTAAAAAACCCAATTATCATTACAGAAGGAGCTAATATTTTTGGATCTCAATGTATTGTAACTGCGATTGACGCAAAAAGAGTATATGTTAAAAATCCTAAAGATTCACCAGATAAGAAAGTGATTGAACTTAAAGATGAAAAATTTTGTTGGTGGGAAGTGTATATCAATGGAGGTAGAACATCAACTGGAATTGATGCTATTAAGTGGGGCGAAAAAGCACAAAAACTTGGATCTGGGGAGATATTACTAACAAGCATGGATCGCGATGGAACGTATGATGGATATGATTTAGAACTCACAAAGATATTTAGTGAAAATTTAGATATACCTATTATAGCTTCAGGTGGAGCAGGAAAACCTCAACATATCGTTGATGTGTTTAAAAAGGGGAAGGCAGACGCTGCCTTAGCCGCCTCAATTTTTCATTATAATGAATATTCCATCAAAGATGTTAAAATGATATGTAAAAAAAATGATATTCCTATGAGGATTTAAAAAATGTCTTTTTATATCGCGATAATAGACTACGGTATCGGCAATTTAAAAAGTGTGAGTAAAATAATTACATATCTTGGAGAAAAAAGCGTAATTACTTCGGATCCTGAAATATTATTTAATGCTAATGGAATTATTCTTCCTGGTGTAGGAGCATTTGGAGATGGAATAAAAAATCTTAAAGAAAAGGGTTTAATTCCAATTATTAATGGTATAATTGATGATAATAAACCATTCTTCGGCATTTGTTTAGGTATGCAATTGCTATTCACAAAAAGTTATGAAATGGGGGTAAATAAAGGTTTGAATTTAATAAAAGGCGAGATTAGAGCCTTTAATAAACAAAAGGTAGAAAAAATTCCACAAATTGGCTGGAATAGTGTTACTTTCCAAGAAAGAAATCACTTTCTCATTAAAGGAGTTCCAAATAACTCATATTTCTACTTCGTTCATAGTTATTATTGCATGCCTGAATATGAAGAAGATATTTTGGGTGTGACTCAATATGGGCAAAAAATATTTTGTTCAATGATTTGTAAAGATAATATTGTTGGAACCCAATTTCATCCAGAAAAATCAAGCAAATATGGTAAAAAAATGTATGAAAATTTTATTTCATTTTGTAAAAAATAGATTTCATATCATACTGTATTAATAATCGTATTTTTTAAATCTCTTAACCTAATTTTTAATAATTTACTTAAATTCTATGTGATCATCTTATGGGAGGTCTCTTCGGAGTTGTATCAAATAATGATTGTGTTAACGATCTATTTTATGGAACAGATTATCATTCACATTTAGGAACGGTGAGAGGAGGATTAACAGTTAAAAATTCAGGCGGATTACAAAGATACATTAAAAATATTACTACTTCTCAATTTCGATCTAAATTTGAAGATGATATATCTAAAATGCACGGAAACAAAGGAATCGGAGTGATTAGTGATTACGATGATCAACCATTAATTATAAAATCTCATTTAGGAGTTTTTGGAATAGCAACAGTAGGAAAAATTAATAATATAGGAAGCCTAGCCGAAAAAATCTTAAAAAATGGAATAACATTTTCTGAAATGCATGGGGGGGAGATTAATCCTACCGAGATGGTTGCGACCTTAATAAGTCAGGAAAATTCTTATGAAGAGGGAATTATAAGAGTCCATAATGAGATTGATGGGTCATGCACACTTCTTCTCTTAACTGACGATGGGATATATGCTGCTAGAGATAAATATGGGAGAACACCATTAATAATTGGAAAAAAAACAAACTCTTATGCCGCGACGATGGAGACATGCGCCCTCCCTAATTTAGGATATGATAAAATTAAAGTGCTCGGTCCTGGTGAAATCGTTTTTATACATGAAAATGGAATTGAACAGAAAGTACCCCCTGGCAAAGAAATGCAAATATGTTCTTTCCTGTGGGTATATTATGGATATCCCGCATCAAGTTATGAAAATATTAATGTTGAGGAAGTTCGTTATAGATGTGGCAAAAATTTGGCAAATAATGATAACTTAGATATCGATATCGTGGCGGGAATTCCCGATTCTGGAACAGCTCATGGACTAGGCTATGCAAATCAAGCGAAGGTCGCCTTCTCAAGACCGTTTGTTAAATATACGCCAACTTGGGCACGGAGCTTCATGCCCCAAGAGCAAGAGACTCGTGATAATATTGCTAAAATGAAATTAATTCCAATAAAGGAACTTATTGATGGGAAACGAATTTTGTTCTGTGAAGATTCAATTGTAAGAGGAACTCAACTCAGAAAAACAATAGAACGACTGTATGAGTTAGGAGCAAAAGAAGTCCATATGAGACCTGCGTGTCCTCCTTTAATATTTGATTGTCCATTTCTAAATTTTTCGCGATCGAGATCAGAGTTAGACCTTGCTGGTAGGAGAGCAATAAATAAATTAAATGGAAAAAATATTGTGAATCCATTCGAATATAGTGATCCTAATTCAGAAAAATATAGAAAAATGGTTGATATGATACGTAAAGAATTAAAATTGACGAGTCTTAAATATCAAACCCTTGAAAACTTAATAGATGCTATAGGTTTACCAAAAGAAAAATTATGCACTTTTTGTTGGAATGGAATGGGTCATACATTCGAAATAGATTTTCCAGACTCTAGAAATAAAGAATTAGAACAAATTCTTGAATAATTTAATCTTTTTTTAAAATAAGTTTATCAAGAAATTTATTTCAATTAAGATGTTATATCAAAATCTGGAAGAAGTTATAGATTTTTCCATTTCTTTAAGTTTTTCTACAGATTTTAAAGGATAATGTCCCGTTAAGCATGCTTTACATAAATCACTATTTAATCCTATAGCATCTTTTAGGTCTTCAATAGTTTGGTATAATAATGAATCAGCTTCTATTCTTTTCTTAATTTCTTGAATGCATTCATCTCCCTTAAATTGTTGCATACATTTTCCAGCGATAAGCTCAGTCCGAGTTGGAAAATCGATACCCATATAGCATGCACTAACTATAGGAGGACAACTAATTCGAACATTAACAGATTTAGCTCCCGCTTTTTTTATGAGAGAAGCTATTTGTTTGGTTGTAGTTCCTCTTACTATTGAGTCGTCTATTAAAATTACATCTTTTCCATTAAGTGCACTTCTTATAGGGTTTAATTTTTCTTTTACTGCGCTTTTACGTTTTTGTTGCCCCGGCATAATAAATGTGCGCCATACATACCTATTTTTCATTAGGCCCTCAACATATGGTAATTTTGCCTCGTTTGCATATCCAACAGCAGCACTTCTTCCTGAATCTGGTACGGGAACTACTATAGCATTTTTCTTAAATTCTGAATCTTTCAGTTTAGGATCACGTTGAGCTAATTTTTGCCCCATTCGTAATCTAGCTTCTGCCACTGAAACTCCATCAATTACAGAATCTGGTCGAGCAAAATATACAAATTCAAACATACATACTGCTGTTTTTTCTGCTTTGATTATGAGTTCAGAATGAATATCTTTTTGATGGCTTAAATGAACAATCTCCCCTGGTTTTACGTCTCTTATAAAATTTGCACCTACAGAATCAATTGCACATGACTCTGAAGCAACAAAGTAAAGATTTCTATTATGATTTCTCTTTTGTCCAATACATAATGGTTTAAAACCTAAAGGATCTCGAATCGCATATATATCTCCGTTGGGTGTTAACAAGGCAATAGAATATGCACCATCTAAGAATTTACTGGTTAATTTTAAGATTTCTGGCCAATCTTCAGTCCCAAGAGAAATAGAAGCAATTAATTGGGCAATTACTTCTGTATCTGTATTAGTGACAAAAACACGCCCCATATCTTCCATTTTAGCTTTAATTTCGTCATAGTTGGGAATCGTTCCGTTAAATGCGAAAGAGAACTCTATTTCATTATTACTAAAATGATAGGGTTGGAGATAATCTTTTGAGTGATATTCTTCAGACCCAGTAGTAGCATAACGATTGTGTCCAATTCCCACATTTCCCCAATATTGCGATAAATGTTTATTATCCAATACCTTAGATACTAATCCCTTTTGTTTATATGTATAGATTTTTCCTCCAGTTTTTAAAACTGAAATCCCTGTAGATTCTTGTCCTCGGTGTTGTAGGGCAATTAAGCCTTTATATAGGTATTTCGATATAGAAAATCCAATATCATCGCATGTTACTCCAAAAATAGCACAATGCTCTTTTGCTTTATCCTTAAATGAATAATCTGATTGATTTATGCGCATTTTAATAACTAGAATAAGAGAAAACTTTTCTTTCTCTTTTTGATTATAATAATTATAATTTTACATTTAATTTAGTATTTTATATTTTTTATTAATTAGTTTGATAAACAATAAATAAACTATATTAATTTCGTGATTAAAATAAGCTCAGAAAGGAAACATTTAGCATTCTTATTATTGATTGGAGGAGAAAGTAAAAGATTTGGCGAAGATAAAGGCTTATTTAAAATTGGCAACAAGCGTTTAATTGAATATCAAATTGATA
>Ga0102944_1001126_pt1 | contig 18532 bp, 15 predicted proteins | sample SalPonD_shore_MG_FD_78172 | JGI IMG/M metagenome (GOLD analysis project Ga0102944, IMG submission 78172) | Salt pond soil microbial communities from South San Francisco under conditions of wetland restoration - Salt Pond MetaG... | ecosystem: Environmental > Aquatic > Marine > Intertidal zone >...
ATATTCGATCGGTACCAGGCGGCTGGCAATAAGTCCCACGACAATGAAACAGGTGAAAACCATTAAACTTGTAACCGGGCGGCGTAACGACCATTTTGTAATATTCATACCATCACCTTTATTGTTCGTTACTGTTCGTACTTATGGTATCAGCAGAAGCGTCCGATACATACGTTTTGCGATCAAGGATAGCATACATGACAGGTATCACAACGAGTGTCAACAAAGTTGATATCGTGAGTCCGCCGATGACTGTTATACCCATAGGGGCACGAATTTCGGCCCCTTCGCCAAATGCCAGCGACATCGGCAACAGGCCCAAAGCTGTCGTTAAGGTAGTCATAAGAATAGGCCGTAGTCGCAGGCGCCCGCCTTCCACAATAGCTTCGTATTTATCCATCCCGCTCTGACGCAACTGGTTGATAAGATCAATCAATACAATGGCATTATTAACCACAATACCGACTAAAAGGATCAACCCGATGAACACAACTACACTTATAGTTGAATTTGTCAGCCACAAGGCCCATATCGCACCAACTAAAGCTAACGGAATAGTAAACAGTATGACTAACGGATGGACCAGCGATTCGAATTGTGAAGCCATGACCAGGTAAACAAGAAACATGGCTAATGCCAATGCAAACAAGAGAGACCGGAAAGAAGAGGACATCTCTTCATTTTGTCCTCCGAGAGTGGTAAAAATTCCGGCCGGAAAGGCCATGGAATTGACCATTTTATTGATCTCGCCGGCAGCCGCGCCGAGGTCACCATAGCTGAGATTGGCGGTAACGACAGCCACGCGTTGTTGTGCAATACGGCGTATCTCGCCCGGACCGATAGTCGTCTGCACTTTGGCTATGGCTTCAAGGGGAATAGGCTTATCGCTTTCCGGATTCACTATCAGGCGGCGTATTTCATCAACGGAAGCGCGGTCCTGACTTCGGGCACGAACCAGGATATCGATCTTCCGGTCATGCAGTGAATAGCGGGTAGCCACGTCTCCTTTTATTTTACTGACGATACGATCGGCGATATTATGAACGGCCAAACCCAGAGCAGCAGCCTTCTCCCGGTCGAAATGAATCTGTATCTCCGGGTACCCTCTTTCCATAGTAGATTTCACATCCGTAAAACGGGATGAGACCTGTAATTTGCGGCTGAGAACATCACTTACCTGCTTCAAATCGTTTAAATCGTAACCGGACACTTCAATTTCCACCGGTGTTTTAAACGTAAACAGGGCCGGCCTTGCAAATTTGTATTGTAACCCCGGTATGGACTGAAGTTCAGTGCGCATGCCATCCATCGTAGATTCTTCGTCCGAGCGGTTGGAGCCGGATATAAGATTCACATTCAGTTCCCCCCAGTTTTCGCCCCCTTCTTCCGGATTGGCATCCATGCGGTTACCGGTACCTGCTACGGCGAAAGTCGTATTCACTTTGCGGATAGTTGTGGCGGCAAGCTGTACCGATTGAATAGCGGCATCTGTCTGTTGCAAAGGTGTACCGGGCGGCATTCGGAATTCAACGCGAAATTCTCCCTGTGACAACGATGGAATTAACTCCACTCCCAATCGTGGTATCAACATTAAGCTGAGCATAAATATAGCCAGGGCAGTCAGTAGTACCGTGGATTTGTGATCAAGGGCCCATCGGATTACATTCGGATATCGATCAGAAATGACCTGATAACTTTTCTCAAAAGCCTTTAATAACGGTTGAATTATAAAAAGAACGCCCCTTCCGAACCCTTTAATGCCTTTAAGGAAAAAACGGACTACGAATGTCGGGACCGTAACAAAAATGAAGAGCCTGAATGATTGGAGCCGGCGTCCGACCCTTGTTCCCGGCTTTCGTCTTACAGCTTTAGGTACTGGTGTCGCTTTTTGCCCATACAAGGAAGAAAGCATGGGAATCAATGTAATAGCTACCAGCAGGGATGCCAGTAATGAAAAGGTAACAGTCAACGCCTGATCCCTGAACAATTGTCCGGCGATACCATGAACAAAAACCAGTGGGAAAAATACCGCTACCGTCGTTAAGGTCGATGCCATAACCGCCATACCCACTTCACTGGCACCCTCACGAGCTGCATCCAGTGTTGATTTCCCCATATCCCTGTGACGTGAAATATTTTCAAGTACGACAATAGAGTTATCCACCAGAAGCCCGATACCCAGGGCGATGCCCCCGAGAGACATAATATTCAGCGAAATATCATACCCATACATCAGGTTGAAAGTGGCTATGACCGAGACCGGTATCGACAGTGAAATAATAAACGTGGCCCAGATATCCCGGAGAAAAAGGAAGAGGATAACAACGGCAAGGATACCACCGATGATGCCTGCATTAACCACCTCATCCACAGCTTGATTAATGAACGTAGATTGATCATACACTTTCACCAGTTTTACACCGGCAGGCAGGTTTTTGCGGATATGCTTAAGCTGTTTTTTTACTTCATTGGCCACGGCAACGGTGTTGGCATCACCTTCCTTATAAATCGCAATCTCAACCGCTTCCCGCCCATTTAAACGGGTGATGGCTTCCCGTTCCTTATATCCCTCGTGAACATCCGCTATATCCCTGATATAAACGGGCTTCGCCTGATTTTGATCAACGACAATGTCCTGAATTTCATCTACCGACTGAAATTGATTTAACGTCCTGACAAGATATTGCTGCGTTCCCTGCTCAAGGCGGCCACCCGATAAATTCACATTCTCAGCACTAAGTACATCCACCACCTTGTCGATTGGTATATTCAAATATGCCAGCCGCTTTTCATCCACTAAAACCTGTATCTCTTCCTCAAGCCCGCCACTGACCTTAACAGAAGCGACTCCCGATGCCGTTTCGAGCTCTTTTTTAAGCTGTTCGTCGCCAAACCTACGTAAAAGCTTTAGCGTTTCAATCGGTTTGATATCCGTTTTTGCGTCTGTTTTATTGTACTTAACCTTTGTATATGCCCCGTCCGGTTTACCCGTTTCTTTATACAGCGCAAAACGCATGATCGGATCGAGCGTCGGATCAAAACGAAGGATAACGGGGCGCTGCACTTCCAACGGCAACTGGAGGGCGTCAAGCTTTTCACGGACGTCCAGGCTGGCGTAATCCATGTTAGTTCCCCAGGCAAATTCCAGTGTCACATCCGATTGTCCTGAACGGGATATGCTTCGAACCTGCTGTACATTTTTGACGACACCCAAAGCCTCTTCCACCGGTTTGGTTACCAGGTTCTCAACCTCGGCAGGCGCCGCTCCTTCAAACTCGGTACGAATCGTAAGTGTAGGGTAGCTCAGTTCCGGCAGGAGATTGATCTTAAGACGGGTCAGCGACACGAAACCAAAGAGAAGAATTCCGATGGTGAACATCGCTATGGTAACTTTTCGCCGGGTGGATATCTCTATTATTTTCATAGTGCTGCACTCTGATGGTAAACATCTCTCTTATAAAGCGACTCACTTTTTGCGGGTCATGTTTATGACTTCAATCCGTGTACTGTCTTTCAGGCTGCTTTGTCCGATGGTTACGACACTGTCACCTTCTTTCAATCCTCTGATAACTTCAATATGAGAATCACTGGCATAACCCGGTTCAATCTCCCTCTTGAAACTCATGTTATTGTTGATGACATAGACACTGTTGGTCCCATCCTCTGATAAAAGCGCTGATTTGGGTATCATTAGTGTGTTTTTATGGGTGTCGTGGGTTATTTTGATACGCGTGAACATCCCCGGCTTTAGCGTACCGGTCTTATCATTCACGATCACTGTTACTTTGAAAGTACCCGTCGACGGATCAACGACCGGGCTAATTCGTTCGATTACGCCCGTAAATAATTTATCCGGTATCGCATCGGCAACGAGATCGGCCGGTTGATGCAACCTGATTTTTCTCATTTCATGTTCGGGAACATATAAGATGGCCCATAAAGGACTAAAATCCGTTACGCGAAATACTATTTGATTAGTGGAAACCATATTTCCCGCTTTAATCATCCTCTCGGAAACTACCCCTTCTATCGGAGCCCGGATAGTACAATAGGCTACCTGTAATTTAGCCAGATCAAGGTTGGCTTTTTCTGCCTCATACTGATATTTTACATTCTCATACGTTTCCGCACTGATCAGCTTCTTATCATATAACTCTTTATTTCGCTGATAGTCGTTAAGTAGTCGTTTCATATTGGCTTCGATGCGCTTAACTTCGTAGACATATTGCTCGTCTTCCAGCTTGGCGAGAGCCTGACCCTGTTTGACCATATCGCCTTCTTCAACATATAACTTTTTTATAATTCCATTGACCTTGGCTACGACATTTGCTTCACCTTCGGCCTCAAGAGTTGCCGTAGTGTTATAATTAGCGGTTATGTCACCCAGGCTGACAGCCACCGCTTCGATGGGTATTACGTTGGTCGTATCTCTCTTTGATTTATTATTCGACTTACTTTCATTTCCACATGAAGAAGCCAAAAAACCAATGACAGAAACCATGAGCACGACTGTTACCAATCCCCTTGATGAATGCATAGTATTATAATTTAGTGTGGGATTTCAGTATATAACTTAAACCTGATTACGTAAACATGCTATGCTTAGTTTCATATTATTGATAATATTAATGATAAATAGTACAGAAATGTAATATCAGGAATTATAAAGGCTCTTTTTCCTCTCTCTCTGAATTAAATATTCAGCCCTGTATTATACCGGGTTTGCGTATTTAATAAGGCGTGGCAGGTTATCCCTTCGACGGACCATCCCGGAAGGATAAAAAAAAGGCCTTTCTTTCGAAAGGCCAGAAGGATTGCCTATAAGCCGAATTTTGTACCCCGAAAACTTTCGGGGCGATAATCATTTATCTGGGGCCGTCGTCACCGGCGGCCTCAAGCGATCCACCCGATAGCGTCATGGCAAGCGGCACATACTATCTTACTTGATCTTGCACCCCGTGAGGTTTACCAGGCCACCCGGTGTCACCACCGGGGCGGTGAGCTCTTACCTCGCCTTTTCACCTTTACCTGTGCTCCGAAGAGCCATCGGCAGACTGTTTTCTGTGGCACTCTCTGTCCCCGTCCCGAAAGACGGAGCCTTCCTGTTAGGAAGCACGGTGCTTGCAGGTGTTCGGACTTTCCTCTCCGATCCGAAGGTCGAAGCGATTACCCGGCAATCCCTGACTTATAATAAACGTAAACTCGATAAGCCTTATTTCGTCATCGCTTTTTTTGCTTCATCAAAAAAGCTTTTATCAACAACAATGCGGCCACTGTTTTCGTCGATAATAATTTTATTTTTTCGACGAACTTCCATTTGTGTCTGTGGGGGAAGCATCATACCGAGACAAGATCCACGCTCCATAGGTACAACAGCCATACCGTTCGTAAGCCCATTGCGCAAGCGCTGATAGCTTTTTAGGTATCGTTCAGAAAGTTCCTCGGCTGCTTTATTCCTTTTTTTACGAAGTACGTTTTCTTCTTCCTCGGTACGTTTGATCACTTCCTTGAGATCTGCTCTCTTATCAACGAGAGTATTTTCGATCTCTTCTTTTTCCTTGATACTATCTTCAAGAATTTTTTCATTTTCCTGATTCAGAATCACTATTTCTTCGAGGCGTGATTTCGCATTTTCCACCTTTTGCTTTTGTGATTCGATCTCTTTGGTCAGCGCATCGTATTCACGATTATTGCGAACCGCCATTTGTTGTTTTTCATACTTATCAACCAGACCATTGGCTTCCTCAATCTCCAATTTGAGTTCGTCTTCTTCTTTTTTCAGATTCTTCTGGTCTTCCTTGATTTTATTTATTTTTGCCTCGAGTCGGGATATATCCGTTTCAATATCCAGGATCTCTTCTGGTAAATCACCTCTAAGACGTGTTATCTCATCAATACGGGAATCGATATACTGTAGATTTGCCAGATTTTGAAGAACTTCTTCCATAAATATTACACCTGATCGTTTTGGTTTTCCAGATTATTTTTATTTTGAAATTCATTGATATGTACCCGCATGGGACTGGTACGAACCTTTGTTGATATAACGTCCACATCCTTAAACGCTTGGCTCAATTCGTTTTTCATCACATCAACAACCGGGACTTCACTTTCATAATGTCCGACATCCAATAGCATGAAAGATCCCTTTTCGATGAAATAATCATGATATTTTACATCAGCAGTTACAAAAGCATCAGCCCCTCGTGAGCGTGCAAGGGATGTCAGCGATACACCGGCCCCACCACAAACGGCGACTTTTTTAATATTTTGAGCAAAACCCGAATAACGGATTGCCTCAACCGATAGCTTATCTGATACCAGGTTCAGAAATTTATCACCGTCTTTTGGTTCCTGAAACTCTCCGATAGCACCCATGCCTACTTTATCGGAATCGTTAGCCAGTTTAAAAATCTGATAATTCCTGTTATTCCCGGGCAGACTATCCTCAACCAGTTTTCTAACCTCAGATTCCTGATATGCTTCTATCCGCGCTTCCAGTTTCACGCTTTTTTGACTACCATCGTGTTTAGAATAATCCAGTATCTCGATATCTTCGACACCCATGTTTTCGAGCCGTTCTTTGAGAAAATCGGCTACATTAACAGGTATCGAAACACTCAGAAATAGTGCCAGTGGATAGGAATCGTCGAGAAAATGAATATTGCTGAGCCCTAATATTCGGGCCAATATAAACGAAACGCCACCCTGGGCGGCATCGAGATTAGTATGAGCGGCAATGACCCCGATTTCGTTACGAATCAATTTGTAAATGATGGCACCCTGCAAGGAATCGTCGTTTATGCGTTTTAAACCACGGAATATGAGGGGATGGTGAGAAACAATCAGATCACATTTTTTTTCGATCGCTTCATCTACAACTTCTTCGGTAACATCAAGGCAGGTAAGAATTTTTGTTACGTTGTTACCGGAATTTCCTACTAATAATCCTACATTATCGTAATCCAGCTTAGTGCTCTGCGGGGCCCATTTATTTAAAAAACGAGAAATATGACTTACTTTGGTAGTCATCTTTCGGGTCACCGGCATCCTCCATTTTTAGATTCATAATCTGAGAACGCAAGTTTCCCGTATTTTTTAATACGTTTTATTTTAAGTCTTTTGATAACGCTCACGGGATATTTGTTTATAACAGAACTTTTAATATACGGTATATTTTTGAATCAAAAAAGACCTTTATTGTTACTCTTATTACTCGCATCTTCTAATAAATTTATTTACATAAACGTTTTAAAAAAGTATTTATTTGATGGAAACTATTGATATTTGTGCAAATATTGAGCGTATTAAAACCCGAATAGCTGAAGCCTGTAAACGAGTTGACAGAAACCCACAGGAGGTTATCCTTATAGCTGTCAGTAAAACAAAACCAGAAGAGATGATCCATGAAGCCATCAGTTGCGGTCAAATTCATTTTGGCGAAAACCGGGTACAGGAACTAACTGATAAAATGGAACATTTTGGCGATGATGTGCAATGGCACATGATTGGGACCCTTCAGACGAATAAAATAAAGTATATGGCCGGCCGGGTAAACTGGATACATTCCATACCTAAGAAAAAAGCACTCAAAGAGGTGGAGAAACGTGCTTCCGATATTGGTCGATCCATAAACACACTGATACAGGTAAATATCAGTGATGAAGAACAAAAGAGTGGCTGTGAACCGGATGATTTGAAAGCGTTATTGGAATACGCTCAAGGACTGAAATGGACTAAAATAAGAGGATTGATGGGTATGGCATCTTTAGAAGAGGACCTGGAACTTGTACGCCCACAATTTCGTATGCTAAAAGAGTTACGTGATCATCACCGTAACATGGAAACGAATAATATTCAACTGGAACATTTGTCGATGGGGATGTCGAACGATTTTGAAGTAGCGGTGGAAGAGGGAGCAACAATGGTTAGAGTCGGTTCCGCCATTTTCGGAGAACGCCAATACCAATAAAAATCAAAATAAATCTTTCAATGATCCTAATTATTTTTAGATTTCTATTATAATCTTTATATCCTCATTGAAATTAGTTAAATATAAGCGATATTTGATAACATTATGTATTGGATATGGGTTTTAATACCACTCTTTGCGATCTTCACCAAATTTGTTCTTGATTTTCAGAAGAATCAGATGAAATTAAGGGAAAGTAATCAAGATATCGGAGAGCAAATTGAACAGTTGGAACAGACCGTATCCGGTTTGATAAAACGAATAGAAAATCTGGAAACCATAGCTGCAGCGGAACCGGATGACTTCACTGAAACAAAAATAAATACCATTCCGGATGACACTTTAGTGCAGGATGAACAACAAGTGAATCAGGAGATTGTTAAAAAAATCGCGCAAAAACGAAGGGCGAAACTATGAATTTTATGGAATTAATACCAATTGTCGGTATAATTTTTGGCACGACTCTCTTGGGTTATGTTTTTTCGAAAATTGTTGGCTTGATCAAATACTGGATCGACAGGAGACATAACAGTTCGGATGATATTGAGCTTCTTCTGCATCAATTTAATAATTATAAACAATCGGTAGAGAAACGCCTGCAAAACCTGGAAGCCATAGCTGTTGAAGAACCAATTACTGAACGGGAAGCACCGCTCCTTGACTCTGAACGAAAGGAAGAGTTAAACGAGAAGGGTGAAGACATGATGGATAACAGAAAATTGCAGAATATGTTGAAGAAAACCCATTAATCCTTTTTATACCGGTTGAATTACAACCAAAAGCCTTATAACTTGGCTTAAAGCATTTCCAAAAAACACCCACTTTTATTATGAAACTGACTGCTTTAGAGATTAAACAACAAAAATTTGAGAGATCATTACGGGGATACGATGTAGCCGAAGTCAACGCTTTTCTCGGTGTAATAGCCAGTGAATGGGAACACATGGTTAGTAAAAACCGGGAACTGGAAGCTGAATTGCAAAGCTACAGGGATAAATTAAAGCATTATGAGAAGGTAGAGCAGGCCCTGCATGAAACACTGCAAACAGCTAAAGAATCGGCTGACCACCGTATGTCGGAGGCTCGTAAAGAAGCTCAGAATACTATTGAGAAATCAGAAATGGAAGCCAATGCCATCATCCGCGAAGCTCAACAACAGCGCCAGCAAATTCGCCAAAGTATTTTGCAGTTACTTGATCGGCGTGAGGAAATCATTAAAGGTATCCAATCATTTTTAGAACGTTCGCGACAATCGCTTGAATCATTTGACAAAGACGAGGCCTCCCTGTTTCAATTACCAAAAGAACAGGATACAAAACTGACCGATACTTCGGGGCGAAATAATCATCAGCAACGTAAAACGGACCAACCAAAAGACGAGAAAAAGCAAACGGACGATACCCGCCAAAAAAATGATGATATTGCCGCAAATTTAGATGATATTGACGATATTTTGAACCAGATAGATTAACATTATTCCATTTTGCATAATTATTACTAATGAACATAGAAACAGTAGAAGAATTTAGAAAAAAGAGAAAAGAAGCACTTAACCATATTCAGCAACAAACCGACAGCCGGCCCGATTATGTAATTATTCTTGGCACAGGGTTAGGCCGTTTGGTAGATCAGATGGATATTAAAACATCCATCTCCTATGCGGATATTCCTCATTTCCCAACCTCAACTGTTGAAAGCCATGCAGGCCGCTTGCTATTTGGAAATCTGGCGGGTAAAAAAGTTGTGGCTATGCAGGGTCGCTTTCATTACTACGAGGGATACAGCATGCAGCAAATTGTATTCCCGCTTCGGGTTTTGAATGCCCTTGGTGCCGATACACTTTTCGTATCCAATGCTGCCGGTGGTATGAATCCCACATATAAGCGAGGTGAAGTCATGTGTATCGTCGACCATATTAACTTATTAGGTGACAACCCTCTGATCGGTCCGAATGATGACGAACTGGGTACCCGTTTTCCGGATATGAGCGATCCCTACACACCGGAATTGGTTTCTATGGCTGAAAAGGTGGCTTTGGATAACGGTATAAAAATGCAGCAAGGCATTTATGTAGCCGTAACAGGACCCAACCTGGAGACACGTGCGGAATATCGCTATCTCAGGATGATAGGCGGGGATGTTGTTGGTATGAGTACCATTCCTGAAGTTATCGCTGCGGTCCATATGAATATGAAAGTATTAGGAATATCGGTCATTACCGACGAATGTTTTCCGGATGCCCTAAAACCTGTTAAGCTGGAAGATATCCTCGCTGCCGCCGATTTGGCAGAGCCAAAAATGACTAAAATTATCAGTGGCGTACTGGAACGCTTATAATTTTAAAATTACTGTTTCATTACGGAAATATTAGCCGTAATTTATGCGTTGTATGTAAGATTAATGAAGTTTACCATTGAGGAGTTAATAACTCCGGTTTTAGTAGGCTTTTTTTGCTTATAAACATTTAAAATATAAAGTTTTACCTGCCATGCGCATTAACAATTTCGATGGTGATATCTGGAATGAACATCAGTGGGAAAATCACATAAACGAAGTTGAAGCCAAAAGCGATCAATTGAAGGAATTCATTAACTCTACTTGGGGTGAAGGCCTTCCGAATTGGATTCACTTGATGAAAGAGTATTCTTCCGAATTAGATGCCATAGATGCGTTTATTGAGGAAGAGCTTCTTTTTGAAGAGGCTTATTTTCCTGAAGATGATGATGATTTCGATTCGGATGATGACATTGATGAGGATATTTTATTCAATGAGGACGATTCGGAATTATTTGACGATTTCGACGATGATCTTTACGATGAAGATGAGATTGAAGATTTCCTCGATGGAGAAGATTGGAAAAAAAACAGCGAAGATTATGTGATGAGCGATTATGGCTCAATAGATAATCTGAGTATCTACGATGAGTCACGTAATCTCGGTGCCTACCTGTTGAAATATACGGATGTAAACCCGGAAACACTTCGAAATTCTGCTTTTGTTCAATTCGTTTCCGATACACTTCAGGTCAGTTGTAAACTGGCGGCAGGTTATGGCTTTGGCTTTGATCAGGACGTTTTAGGTGCGAATATCGTATATACCAAAAAAGCATTATACAGTGCCAATCGATCGCTTTCCATCCTGCAAACACTCAAACATCGTGGTATTTTCACCCGTAATGATTATTTCAGATTGCATGAATGGATCTTCGAGTTAAGAAATGATATCGGTATTTATATTCAGCAACTCAGAGATAAATTCGATAATAATATTTGACAGTGATCAATTGACAGTTAACAGTTAACAGTTTGTTGATTGTTGATGCCTAAATGAGCAACGCTCATTAAGCACAAAACTGCTAACTGATAACTGCTCACTGTTAACTGTTGACTGATATCATTGCCAGATTTTCACTTCAAAACGGCCTTTGGAAGTGGCTACACCCCGAAACATACCCTGGGTATTAAATGTCATGGTAACCGAACCATTATGGCTCACTCCAATGATTCCACCATCCCCGGGTTGTAAAACATGATTAATGACCCGGTCGGCCGCTTGCTTTAAAGTCATTCCTTTGTATTCCATCAGATCGGAGATACTCCGCGTCACACTATGACGAATATACTGTTCGCCAATACCTGTTCCGGATAATGCACAAGTGGCATTTTTAGCAAATGTCCCTGCCCCGACTATGGGTGAATCGCCGATGCGGCCGGGCATTTTATTAGTTAAACCACCTGTTGAGGTACCGGCTGCCAGGTTGCCGTATTCATCCAGTACCACGCATCCCACAGTACCCATCTTATGTTCATCAAATGTTACGGATGGACCGGCATGATCAAGCATGGTGGATGATTTCGACTGGGCTCGTTTTAATTGTTCCATTCGTCGTTTGGTATCAAAATACGATTGGGGCTCCTGTTGTACGCCCATTTTTTTAGCGAATGCTTCGGCTCCCGAATAGGCTAAAAGCACATGCGGTGTCTTTTCCATGACCAGGCGTGCCAGTGAAATCGGATTTTTAATGGTGCTGACTCCGGCAACAGCTCCGGCATTCATGGTTTTACCATCCATAATACAGGCATCCATCTCATGTGTTCCGGCACTGGTATAAACAGCCCCTTTACCGGCATTAAAATGTGGATCATTCTCAAGATGATTGATAACTTTTTCTACAACATCCATTCCCTTTTCGCCATTGGCGAGAGCATTTTTACCAATCGTAAGAGCCTCTTTCAGGCTATTGGTATACTGATTCTTAATTGAATCAGGGATATCTTTGGAAATTACACCGGCTCCTCCGTGGATCACGATGGACCATTTATGACCGGCTTGAGACTGTGTCTGGGCATTGGCTGATTTCATCTTAGAATTTTTACTGCATGATATGGTGAGTAATAATATTAAGAATAACGAAATACGTGATGTCATGATCTATCCGTTTATTTAGATTTCTGTAACATTTAATGACAATCTATTAATAACTATAGCGATAACATGATTATTAGCCCCCTAATTTGCAAGCTTTTATCATGTATTCTTTGTATAAGTTTGTAAACAGGAAATTAGAAGATCCTGATCCTTGATCATTTCTAATGGTTTCTTGAAATTCTGTAAGGATGGTACCATATCCGCATCTCTTATTATATGGCACGGTCCTATAGAAATAATATTCCTTTTGCACGATACCCTGTTGTACGTGTTGTTTTACTTTTTGCATCCGGAATAATAGTCGAACATTTCCTGTCATTTCGAATAGAAAATTTATTAGTGATTCTCCTTATTGGAGTACTACTTTATATTATATCAGATAAACTTTTTCAAAGGAATTTTGCTTCCAACTGGCATCATCTGTCTCTTCTGATTTACCTGATTTTGATTGTCACCTTCGGTGCTTTATCCATGTCGATTGGCATCAGGCGGCATAGAGAATCATATTCTGAAAAAATGTTACAAGCTATGACCGGTGATACGCTCCTTTTCCACGGTCAAATCATTTCAGTAGATACATCCGGTTATTACGGGCAGTTAATTGTTAAAGTCGATTCTACTCATTTTAAGCAATCGGTGGATTTGAATGAATCCTATAAGATCCTGGTTGAGGCCGGGAAATTCCGGTATCATCAAGTACTTCATACCGGTGATAAAATTTTATTTACAGGTGATATCTGGCGTATCCCGGTGAAGAAGAATCCTCATGAATTTGACTACAAAAAATACCTGGCCAATCAGAATATCCATTTGGAATGTCATCTTCTCGCAATTATCCATAATCAACCCGATGATCATTATTTTTCGTGGTATTGGTGGCGAGACAGGATTAGCTCGATCATCAAAAATAATTTCAGCCCGAAAAACCGTTCGATTGCCGAGGCATTGCTCATAGGCAATAAAGAGTCTCTAAGTAAACAACAGAAAAAGAACTTCAACCGGGCAGGTATGTCCCATTTACTGGCGGTATCAGGATTACATGTGGGATTTGTTATCCTGCCCATATGGTTTCTGATCCCATTTTTTTGGAGAAGGAAAGGGGGCAAGGCTTTGATTACCATTTTAGTGATATCCATATTGCTTTTCTATGCCGGCATCACAGGTTTCCGGTTATCAGTTATACGCGCATCTATCATGGCTTTTCTTTTTTTATTTGGTCGCATTTATCAGAAATACAGCGAACCGTTAAACATACTCGCAACAGCCGCACTCGTTATTCTTCTTTTTGATCCGTATTCTCTTTTTGATGTCAGTTTTCAGTTATCGTTCGGAGCAGTTCTATCCATTCTCTTGCTGCTACCCGTTGTACAACAATCGCTGCCTGATCGTTTGAGATATGGGAAAGGGAGTTTCGTGATAGGTATCGTTCTCATAAGTATCATTGTACAAGTTTCACTATTCCCGTTGCTGGCCTGGTATTTTCATCAATTTTCCCTGGTGGCCCCATTCACTAATATTTTGGCTATCCCCATGGCTCAGATCATCGTTTTGTGGTCTTTTGGCTGTATCATCATTAGTATATTTGCTCCCGCTGCCGGTGCCCTGGCTAATATTCCGGCAAATTATCTTGTTGCCGGGTTGCGTACATTATCCGTTCATACGGCCATGTTCAAATGGACGTGGGTGAACGTTCATTTGTCTACACCTCTCATGTTTGTCACCTGGATAACTGCCATATTCTTTCTGTCGGCTCTGTATGACCCGGAAATACGATGGAAATGGTTTATCATTTTTTTATTTGCCATCTCCCTTCTCCAAATCCAACAGATAATTAGAAAATTACAGACACCTAAACTTACATTTACGGTTTTTGATGTAGGTCAGGGCGATGCATTATTTCTCCGTACACCCAATCACAAAAATATATTTATTGATACCGGCGTGTGGCATCCCTATTCCAACAGTGGAAGTAAAATCCTGGTCCCGGAGATGCGATCCATGGGCATTCGCCATATCGATGCCGTCATTTTGACCCATCCGCATGCCGATCATATAGGAGGTGTTATCTCACTAATGAAATCTTTCCCTATAGATACTATATATAATTCCGGTGAGCCTCATAATTCACATTTATATCACCACTATATTGCAATGGCTAAACGGGAACATATACCCGTCGTCAAATTGTATCGTGGTCGAATACTCAATATCGATCCCGCCATAGGTATGTTTGTTTTGGCTCCCGGGAGGGAAATATCCACATCAAATGTTAACGTCCATTCAATTGTCATTAAAGTTGTATATGGAAAAACATCCATTTTATTGACAGGAGACGCAGAAAAGCAATCCGAAATTCGTATGGACCGGATTTTTGGCCATTTTCTCGATGTGGATCTGCTTAAAGTGGGGCATCATGGCAGTAATACCAGTTCGTCTGCAAATTTTTTAAACCTTGTAACGCCGAAAATCGCCGCAGTCTCCGTTGGGTTACATAATCGTTATCACCTTCCGGATATTCCTGCTATTAAAAGAATAATACGTTCAAAAGCTAAAATTCATTTCACAAGTTTTGAGCATGCGCTGATTTTTCAATCAGATGGCAATCGAATAATTGAACAAAAATGGAATTAAGTATTTGTCATTAATACTCAGGGACATTAAACTATTAAGCACAAATTAACCCCGTCGTAACGCCAATATCTCATTAAGTAAGGATAAGAGGGACCATGAAAAACGATTACTCGTCCTGGTTGAATGAACGCGGACAAATCATTTTACTCACGGCTGGTGTGGCCGGACTTTTATTTATTATGATCATGTTGCAAAATCTCATCAACCCGCTTGGTGATGCACTGATCATTGGTATCATATTGTACCCGATTCGCCGCCAACCGGTGGCTCGTGCCCTGATGTATGCAACGGTTTTCACGGCCGGGCTATGGCTGATGTATGATTCCGGCCATCTTTTAATCCCGTTTGTCGTAGCCTATATACTGGCGTTTCTGATTAATCCCCTTGTTATGCGCCTGGAACACCGTGGTATACCACGATGGTTCATCGCTACCTTTTTTACGATCGTAGCTCTTTCCCTCATAGGGTTAGGAATGTTTTTTGGGTTACCTGTTATTGCCAATCAATCTGTTAAAATGGGCAGATTATTTGTTGAAGCCACAAATGATACAAATCATTTGCTGTCACAATCCGGTTTCTTTGCATTTATGAATAAACTGGGATTGGGAAGCGCAGCATTACAACAGCAAATAGCCGGCCGCATCCATAGTTTCATGATTAGTATTTCTGACAATATCACCAACTTTTCCACAGGATTACTGGATGGGGTCGGTAGTGTTGTGACGATCCTGTTTTTCATTATTCTCTTGCCATTTCTGCTGTTTTTCATGATCAGGGATTATGATAAGATCGGTCGATTCGTACGTTCCTTTATCGTACCCGAAGGTATCGATGATGATTATACTCATGAAATAAGCCGTATCGTCGGATCTTATATCCGCGGTCAATTCATTGTAGTTGTTATAAGCGCCATTAATTTGAGCATTGGTTTTACTATATTTAAAGTTCCGTATGCTGTTATTTTGGGAATTTTCGCAGGATTAACGAACTTTATCCCAACATTTGGCTTGTGGCTTAGTATAACGGTTTGTACCATAGTAGGCGCTACTACCGGAACACCGTGGTATCAATTTTTACCGGGTATATATCTGGTATTTGCCATAGAACAGATCCTGGAAACGGGATGGATCGTCCCGAGAGTGGTGGGTAAACATGTTGGGCTGCATCCACTCCTCGTGATGATATCCCTTATGATATTCGGGTTCATGTTTGGATTCCTCGGATTGATTATAGCTGTACCGACGGTAGCCTTGTTATCAACATTTTATGAACAATATCGTAAGACACATAAAATATCATTTCTCGGAGGTAGTGAATTGGACACTTTCTTTGAGTATTTTGAGAGCGCATCTGCCAAAGAGAATACGGCAGAAGAAAATTAATTTTTATTTAAAATAAACTTTTCTTGCTCTTAATGAGTTATTAAGAATGTTTAGCTTTTAACATCACCTAAATGGCCAAAGAAAAAGAGTTAAAATTTGAAGAAGCTTTAAAGCGCCTTGAAGAGGTAGTTGAAAAGCTGGAAGACGAATCCGTTACACTGGAAAAGTCAATCGAACTTTTTGAGGAAGGAACAAAATTATCTAAATACTGTTCGGAAATACTTGAGAAAGCGGAGCTTCGCATAGAGAACGTAAATAGCAACGAAACTGAGTAATACCATGGAATTATCCAAACCGGTCGCAGGCCCACTGTTACAGTCAATCAATTCCCCAGCCGACTTGAAGAAGCTGGATGTCAACCAATTAGCGGACGTCTGCCAGGAAATCAGAGATTATATCATCGATAATGTATCAGTCTATGGTGGACATTTCGGGGCAAGTTTGGGTGTCGTTGAACTCACCGTTGCAATGCATTATGTATATAATACTCCCGATGATTTACTGGTATGGGATGTGGGACACCAGGCATACGGCCATAAGATTTTAACGGGACGCCGTGATGTTTTCGATTCCAATCGCAAATATAAAGGTATCTCAGGCTTTCCCAACCGGAATGAAAGTGAATTCGATACGTTTGGTGTCGGACATTCGAGTACCTCGATATCGGCAGCTTTGGGTATGGCTATTGCCCGTGATCTTCAAAAATTGGATAAACGTGTCATCTCCCTGATCGGCGATGGTGCTATGACCGCCGGTCTTGCATTCGAAGGATTGAATAACGCCGGTGCCATGAAAAGTGATATGGTTGTCATCCTGAATGACAATAACATGTCTATTGATCCAAATGTAGGAGCTTTGAATGAATATCTTACAGACATTACCACAAGTCAGACTTTCAATAAAATTAGAGATGAGCTCTACGACCTGCTCGGTAATTTTAAGTCGGCCGGCGAAAAAATGCGTAAAGCGGCTTCGAAACTGGAAAAAGCCGTAACCACAGCTTTAACGCCCGGATCCTTATTCCGCGCTCTCGGTTTTAAATACTATGGTCCTGTTGACGGACACAATGTGAAAAACCTTGTCAAAACCCTTAATGACTTACAGTCCATTTCCGGACCAAAACTCTTGCATGCCGTTACCATTAAAGGAAAAGGTTTTGCTCCTGCTGAACGCGACCAGGCTAAATGGCACGCCCAGGGTAGTCCATTCGACAAAATTACCGGTAAGTCTCTTGTTGCAAAGAAAAGTCATGAGATTCCCAAATATCAAAAAGTTTTTGGGGATACCATCATCGATCTCGCCAAACAGAATGATAAGATTGTAGGTATAACTGCGGCAATGCCCAGCGGTACCGGGCTATTGGACATGATGGAGCAGATGCCCGATCGTGCTTTCGATGTCGGTATTGCCGAACAACACGGCGTTACGTATGCGGCAGGACTTTCAACACAAGGAATTAAACCATTTGTGGCCATTTATTCCACTTTCTTACAACGTGCCTACGATCAGGTCGTTCATGATGTTGCTATTCAAAGCCTGCCGGTTGTTTTCTGTCTTGATCGCGGTGGACTTGTTGGTGCTGATGGTGCTACCCATCATGGTTTGTATGATATTGCTTACCTTCGTTGCCTGCCCAATATGGTTGTTTCGGCACCAATGAATGAAAATGAACTGAGAAACCTGTTATATACCGCCTCAAAGTATAATAACGGACCATTTGCCGTTCGATATCCTCGTGGAAAAGGACAGGGATTAGCCTGGAATGGTGATTACGAAGAGATGGAAATCGGTAAAGGTCAATGTCTGCGTGAAGGTGAAGGCATAGCTATTCTCTCGTATGGCACTATTGGTAATTACGCATCAAAAGCAGCCGATCGGTTAGCTGAAGAGAAAGATATTAAAATCGGGCATTACAATATGCGATTCGTCAAACCTCTGGATACCGAACTGATTGATGAAATAGCTGCCGGATATCATCACATTATCACGATCGAGGATGGCACTGTTAAAGGCGGCTTCGGAAGCGCTGTAGCCGAATATGTGGTCAGCATGAAAAACCCTATTCCTATGACTATCATGGGTGTCCCTGACCGGATCGTTGAACAGGGAACTCAACAG
>Ga0102944_1001128_pt1 | contig 18490 bp, 17 predicted proteins | sample SalPonD_shore_MG_FD_78172 | JGI IMG/M metagenome (GOLD analysis project Ga0102944, IMG submission 78172) | Salt pond soil microbial communities from South San Francisco under conditions of wetland restoration - Salt Pond MetaG... | ecosystem: Environmental > Aquatic > Marine > Intertidal zone >...
ACTGTCGTCATCGCCCACCTTCTCTTCCCAATGGGTAAATTCATGGTTCTTTTTATCCAGCCGGTTGAGGCCTCCTCCGTAAGTAGCCACCCACAAAGCACTGCTCTCATCCTCACAGATTGAACGTATCCTATTGTTAGACAATGAGTGAGGATCATTAACCACAGAAAGGTAATTGATAAAATCTTCTGAACTTGGATTAAACCTATTCAAGCCTTTTTCAGTCCCTACCCATAGAATTCCATCTGTATCTTCATAGATACATGTTACGGTGTTATTGGATAAACTTTTATTATCAGTGGGGCTGTGAAAATATTTTTCAAAGGTCTTTTTTTCTCTATCAAATCGGTTTAGGCCATTTTCTGTTCCCACCCACAAAACTCCATGGCTATCTTCAAGAACAGCATTCACCTTACTGCTGCTTAGGCTTTCTGGAGATGCAGGATCATTATTAAAATGAATAAACTTTTCTTTTTTTGGGTCAAAACGATTCAATCCCTCCATGGTTCCTATCCATAAGAAACCATCCCTGTCTTCACATATACAAAGCACTTGGTTGTTGCTTAAGCTGTAGGGATCGTTTTCCTTATAGGTGTAGGAGATGAATTCATTCTTTTTTCTGTGATATTTATTCAGGCCGCCGTCATAGGTTCCCACCCAGAGTATTCCCCGGCTGTCTTCAAAAATAGACAGGATATAGCTGTCTGCGATTGAATGAGGATTATCCGGATCATTTTCAAAGATCACAAACTCATGCCCGTCATATCTATTGAGACCATCCTCTGTTCCGAACCACATGAAACCATATTTGTCTTGAATAACGCAATTCCCCGAATTTTGAGAAAGACCCTCTTTAATAGAGATGTTTTTAAACCACAAGTGGAGATCATTAGCATAAAGGCAAGGAAAGACAATAAGATGCAGTACCAATAGTGACAATAAAGAAACTTTTGCTGGGCTTGTTTTTATGGGCATAGAGTCTTCTTTATTATGCTATCTTATAAAGCAACTAAATTTCAATGAATATCTTCCCAATTTAAGCATCTCCCATTCCGTGATGGAATCTTTTTGTCTAAAGAGGGGATATGAAACAAATAAAAAAGCCGGCTTGATTTCAAACGACAGATCAAAATTTCCATTCCTTATTAGCCAGGTAAGCTTTTTTCAGAGTATCCCCCCGAAATCCCTGTCGGAGAGCTTCCAAAGCCAATAAAATAACTAGCATTTATGTTTTGACTTTATGTTTTTATCCTATGTATTATAAACATGAACTATTCATAAAAAATGGCGGTGTTTATGCCGTTGATTTTATTTCGAGTGAAGAATACTCAAGATTAAATGATAAATCATCACATGGGAGGACTTATGGAGATAAAAAATTACACAAAATATTTGATCATTGGTTTTCTGGTTTTTGGATTTATTCTTTCACCTTCTTTTTTACAGGCAGAAGATGAGAACAAAGCCTATCAGTTCACAGTGACTCATGAAGTCAAACACACGCCGGTCAAAGATCAAGCCCGCACAGGGACCTGCTGGTGTTTTTCAACTGTTTCTTTTATGGAATCAGAAGCCATGCGTTTGGGAGCCGACGCCATGGATCTCTCTGAGATGTTTATTGTCAATTACAATTACCGGAAAAAGGCAGAAAATTATGTCCGGATGCACGGCACAGCCAATTTCGGTCAGGGAAGTCTGAGCCATGATGCTATGGGCCGATTCCGAGAAAAGGGAATTGTGCCTGAATCAGTGTATGACGGACTGAGACTGGGGAAAGATTATCATGACCACAGCGAGATGTTTCGAGTCTTAAAGGGTATTGTGGATGGAGTGGTTTCTTCCCGGCGTCCCACTATCCAGTGGAAAGCAGCTTTTGAGGGAGCTTTGAACGCCTATTTAGGCACACCTCCGGAAAGTTTTGAATATGAAGGGCAGACTTTCACTCCCCATTCTTTTGCTGAAGAAAAAGTCCTGATTAATCCTGACCATTATGTGGAGCTCACTTCTTACACCTATGCTCCGTTTTATGATAAGTGTGTGCTAAGAGTGCCTGACAACTGGATCTATAATGATGATTTTTACAATGTTCCGCTGGATGACTTGGAAAAGCTTGTGGATTATGCGCTTGAGAACGGCTTTTCTGTGGTCTGGGATGGAGATGTCAGTGAAAAAACCTTTTCCAGCCGGGATAAAGGGTATGCCATTCTTCCTGAAAAAGAGGTTCCAGATGAGATCACAGAACCGGTGGAAGAAATGGAGGTAACTCAAGCCAACCGTCAAGAAACCTTTGACAGTTACACCACCACAGATGACCATTTAATGCACATTGTGGGTTTAGCAAAGGATCAGAACGGAAGCATTTATTATTACATCAAGAATTCAGGTGGAGTTGAGGGAATTTATGATGGATATCTCTTTATGTCCAAACCCTATTTTCGCATGAAAACCACAGCTGTCATGGTGCACCAGGATGCTCTTCCCCCGGCATTGAAACAAAAATTAGATCTTCCTCAAAAATAAGAGACCATGAATAAAGAGAGACTCAATATAAATTCAAAAAGACTTGGAACTAATCTTTGATTGAATTCAAACCGATTGGGATCATTCACAGTCCGTTTAAAGATCCCCGAGGCATGCCCATCCAGCCCTCTGGAGCGGTTGGAGTCAAAGGCACTGTAGAGGTATTTGATCAGTATCAAGCTGGCTTGAAAGATTTAGATGGTTTCTCCCATATCATTTTGCTTTATTATTTTCATTTAGCCAAAGGATTTAAGCTGCAGGTGGTGCCGTTTATGGATTCCAAGCCGAGGGGTTTGTTTTCCACACGAGCTCCCAAGCGGCCTAATCCGATCGGACTATCTGTGGTTCAGCTAAATGAGGTCAAAGATGGAGTTTTATTTATCCAGAACGTGGATATCCTTGACCAGACCCCTCTGCTGGATATCAAGCCTTATGTGCCTGTATTTGACAAACAGGCGAAAATTCGGACAGGATGGCTTGAAAATACCAAAAAGGCTGTTTTCAAGAAAAAATCAGACGACAGGTTTAAATAGCAGAAAGAGTTTTCTCTTTATTTTTTGTTTGTCCTGAACACCCTATAATTTCAAGGGATTTTTTATCATAAAAAATGAGCTGATTTCATAGTTTTATGAAAAGAAAAAATTAAAAACCGGGATAAAAAGTTTGAGAATAGAAACAAAGAATGATTTCTTTGAGAATATCTAAGCCAGATATGATAAAATAAAAAAGTCAGGAAATAATGACCAAAAAGAAATCTGAAAATATCGGAACCATCAGATCCATCCGTTCCAGTGTAGTGGATGTTTATTTCCCGGGGAAGCTTCCTCCCATAAATACTCGTCTGAATGCAGGGGAAAACGGACAGGTGGCTGTTGAAGTGATGATCCACTTGGATTCTGATGTGGCAAGAGGGGTGGCTCTGCATCCCACCCAGGGATTATCAAGAGGGGATAAGGTGGTAGATACAGGAAAACCTATCCAAGTTCCAGTGGGTAAAAAAATAATTGGCAGGGCTTTTAATGTTTTTGGAGAACCTATTGATGAAGGTGGTGCCTTGGAAAGTAAGGAATATCGGTCTATTCATCAAGAATCGGTGGCTCTTTCCCAGCAGGTCACCACTGAAGAGATATTTGAGACAGGGATCAAGGCTATCGATGTTCTGGCGCCTCTGGAAAGGGGAGGGAAAGCGCGTATGTTCGGAGGAGCCGGAGTGGGAAAAACAGTTCTGATCATGGAAATGATTCACAATATGGCCAGCCAGCACCAAGGAATCAGTATTTTTTGCGGAATAGGGGAGCGGAATAGAGAAGGAGAGGAACTGTACCGAGAGATCAAAGAAGCGGGAGTTTTAGACAAAGCTGTATTGATTTTTGGTCAAATGGATGAGCAGCCAGGGGCCCGCTTCCGGGTAGGCCATGCTGCGCTGACTATGGCTGAATACTTTCGTGAAGATAAAAAACAGGATGTGCTTCTGCTGATCGATAATATTTTCCGTTTTATTCAGGCTGGCTCTGAAGTCTCGGGTTTGCTGGGGCAGATACCCTCCCGAGTGGGCTATCAGCCCACTTTAGCCACCGAACTTTCAGAGCTGGAAGAACGAATCTGCAGCACGGATTCAGGTTCCATCACCTCCATCCAAGCCGTGTATGTCCCGGCTGATGATTTCACAGACCCGGCTGCAGTCCATACTTTTGGTCATTTGTCTGCTTCTATTGTTCTTTCTCGGAAGAGGGCCAGCCAGGGACTGTATCCAGCTATAGATCCTCTGGAATCAAGATCTAAAATGATGGCGCCTCATATTGTGGGAGAGCTGCATTATCAAATTGCTCGGGAAATTCGAAGCACTTTGGCTGAATATGAGGACTTAAAAGATATCATTGCTATGCTTGGGATTGAAGAACTCAGCAGGGAGGACCAGAAAACAGTGTACCGTTCCCGTCGGCTGGAACGCTTTCTCACCCAGCCCTTTTTCACCACAGAACAGTTCACTGGCCACAAAGGAAAACTGGTTAAGCTGGATAAAGCCCTGGAGGGATGCCAGCGTATTTTAAATGATGAGTTTTCTGATTATCCGGAAAAAAAGCTTTATATGATCGGGAATATTGATGAGGTGGAGAAATGAAGTTGAAAATTTTACTTCCTACTGAGGTTTTTCTGGAAGAAGAGGTCATTAAAATTTCAAGTGAGGCTTTGAATGGATCTTTCACTATTCTGCCCAGGCATTTGGATTTTGTCACAGTGCTTCAGCCCGGATTGCTTTATTTCGAAACCAATAAAAAAGAAACATTTTTAGCTGTGGATAAAGGGGTTTTATTGAAAGTTGGTGCAGAGGTCCTGGTTTCAGTGCGGAGTGCGGTCAGAGCCGAAGGACTTAAAGATGTTCGTAAAAAAGTAGAAAAGAGATATCAGGAGTTGAATGAAAGAGAAAAAAGGTCAAGGTCAGTTCTGGCGAAGTTTGAATCTGATTTCATAAGAAGATTTATAGAATTAGAAAAAAATGTCTGAAAACAATCAAAAAGATGAACACAGGGAAAGGCAGAAGCATATTTCCCGTGACATCGGACGTAAAGCAGAGAGAAAACTGGAAGCCCGGAAACACAAAGAAGAACAAAGCCTTTGGTTTGGACTGGGTATGTTTGGTTTAGTGGGATGGTCTGTAGCCATACCCACTTTGATTGGTGTGGCTGTAGGGATTTGGGTGGATTCCCGCTATCCCAGCCCCTTCTCATGGACTTTGATCTGTTTGTTCATTGGCATAGTGGTGGGATGCCTGAATGCATGGTACTGGGTTTCTAAAGAGAGAGGAAATATACAAAAAAGGGATCAAGATAAAGATGAATGAGATTATAAGTTATGCTCTGTCCCTGGCAGCTGGTTTTGCGCTGGGTTATATTTTTTTCGGGGGCCTTTGGCTGACCGTACGACGTCTGCCCAAAATGAAGCACCCCATGTTGTGGACATTTCTCAGTTTAATCGTGAGGATGAGTATTTCTTTAATCGGATTTTACTTGATTGCACGTGGAGGACACTGGATCCATTTGCTTGTTTGCTTGGTGGGCTTCATGACTGTTCGCTTTGTTTTAGCCAAACCCCAAAAAGAGCAGCTGAGCAAAACTGAAAAAAAGGAAACCAAATGAATATAAGTCCGGATTCTATGGTTTTCTGGGAGTGGGGCTTTTTAAAAATCAATGCCACTATTGTTTTCACCTGGGCTGTTATGGCGTTGTTGGTGCTGATTTCATGGCTGGTGACCCGCCGTTTATCAGTGGAAACCGAGTTTTCACGAGGCCAGATGTTTTTAGAGGCGCTGGTGGATATCATACGGAAACAGATTAAAGACATTATTCGCCGGGATCCTTCTCCCTACCTGCCTTTTATAGGGACTTTGTTTTTATTCATTTCTGTATCCAACTTTTTGGCTTTTGTTCCCGGGTATGAACCACCTACAGGTTCCATAACCACCGCGGCAGCTTTGGCTGTGTGTGTATTTTTTGCGGTTCCTATTTACGGGATAGCCCAAGCCGGAGCAGCCAGATATTTCAGGCATTACATCAGACCCTCTGTTTTTATGCTTCCTTTCCATGTGATTGGAGAATTATCACGAACCTTGGCTTTGGCTGTACGTCTTTTTGGCAATGTTATGAGCGGGACTATGATTGCAGCCCTGCTTCTTTCAGTGGCTCCATTGTTTTTACCTGTGGTTATGGAAGCATTGAGTCTGCTGATCGGTCAGATACAGGCGTATATCTTTGCTGTTTTAGCGGCTGTGTACATTGCTTCAGGTACCCGGGCACAGGAAGAGGAACAGCGTAAAGTTGAATCAAAAGAAAAGGAGGAGTAATCATGGGAAGTATCAATATAATCGGTGCAGCATCTATTATTATAGCTGGATTGACCATTGCTATCGGATCCATTGGTCCGGCACTAGGAGAGGCGCGGGCTCTGGCTCAGGCATTGAGCTCCATTGCTCAGCAGCCGGATGAATCCAACACCATAACAAGAACCCTGTTTGTGGGGCTGGCTATGATTGAATCAACCGCTATTTATTGTTTTGTGATTTCCATTATTTTGATCTTTGCCAATCCTTTTTGGAGTCATGTCATTCAGTCAGGAGGCTAAGTGTGAAAATTGATCTTTTTACCTTTGTCGCCCAGATCATCAATTTCCTGATTTTGGTCTTTTTGCTCCGGCAGCTGCTGTATAAACGAATTGTTCGGGCCATGGATCAAAGAGAGGAAAAAATAAAAGCGCGGATGAGGGAAGCGGAAGAAAAACAAGAGAAAGCGGATCAGGAAGCTGAATCTTTCAGGGAAGAAAAAGAAAAATTAGAAAAAGAGAAACAAAAAATCCTCAATAAAGCGGAACAACAAGCAGATAAAATAAAGCAGGATCTTCTTGATAAGGCCCGAAAGGAAGTGGATGAAAATAAAGAGAAATGGCGGGAGTCGCTGCAAAGGCAGAAAGAGTCTTTTATGGCTCAGTTAAAAGAAACAGCAGGCCGCCAGATCTATGCGGCTGTCAGAAAGGTTTTGGATGACCTGGCGGATGAAGAGTTGGAGGATCGGATCATCCGGTATTTCATAAGCCGGATTAAGAAATTAGATAAAAAGAAAAAAAAAGAGCTTCAGGAGAAGCTGATAAGTTCGTCAGGAAAGGTCATGGTGATCAGTGCCTTTGAGATTAAAAAGAAACTTCGGAAATCTCTAGAGGAAGCCGTTCAAGAACTTTTTGACAAAGAAGTGCCTCTGGAATTTGAACAAGAGTCAGGATTGATAGGCGGAGTGGAGCTGCACGCTCATGACCAAACCATAGCTTGGAGCATTGACAGCTATTTAAGTGAGTTGGAAGAGCGTTTGACTCAAGAATTAAAGGAAAATCTTCCTAAGGAGGAAGAAGAAAACTCACAAGCTGAGTCAGAAAACAAAGAGAAAAATGAGTCCAAAAAATAAGAATAAAAACAATCCTGCTTCGCTTGACCGTTTATTGGAGCAAACAGAGTCAGCCATGGCTCGCTCTTTGGGAGGTTATCAAGCAGAACTATCCACTCGGGAGACAGGACGAGTGTTTAATGTCGGAAAAGGAGTAGCGAGGATCCGGGGATTGTCAGGTGTTAAATACGAAGAGCTGCTGCGGTTTCCCGGGCATAAAATGGGAATCGCTTTTAACTTGGACGAGGATGAAGTGGCTGCGGTGTTGTTGGACGAATATGAATATATCAATTCCGGTGATGAAGTCCGCAGGACTCATAGAGTGGTTGATATTCCAGTGGGAGAGGAATTGGTGGGCAGAGTGGTGGATCCTTTGGGCCGGCCTTTGGACCGAAGTGAACCGATCCGTTCTCGGGAAAGATGGCCTATTGAAAGAAAAGCGCCTCCCATTATGCATCGATCGCCGGTTGAGGTTCCGCTGCAGACCGGGCTTCAGGTTGTGGATGCCTTGATTCCAGTGGGCCGAGGTCAGAGAGAATTGATCCTGGGAGACCGCCAGATCGGAAAAACAGCTGTGGCTTTAGATACCATTATCAATCAAAAAGATAAAGATGTTATTTGTGTTTACTGCACTATAGGCAAGGAAAGCGCTTCGACAGCTAAAATGGTGGCTGATTTAAAGAGATTCAATTCCATGGATTACACCATAGTGGTGTCAGCTCATGGAGAAGATCCCCCCGGATTTAATTTTATTGCGCCCTATGCAGCCACGACCATGGCCGAATATTTTATGGAAAAAGGGAAGGATGTACTGATTGTGTATGATGATTTAACCAGACATGCCCGCTCCTATCGGGAATTATCTCTGCTTCTCCGCCGTCCTCCGGCCAGAGAAGCTTATCCTGGCGATATTTTTTATATCCATTCCCGATTACTGGAACGGTCCACTCATCTTAGAGAAGAATACGGGGGTGGTTCATTGACTGCTTTTCCCATCATAGAAACTCAGGCTGAAAATATCTCTGCTTACATTCCCACTAACCTGGTTTCTATTACTGATGGCCAGATTTATCTTTCACCTAAGTTGTTTGGAGAAGGAATTCTACCTGCTGTTGATGTGGGGAAATCCGTTTCCAGGGTAGGAGGGAAAACACAGCTTCCTGCTTACCGAGCCGTAGCTGGAGACCTCCGGCTTTCTTATTCTCAGTATAAGGAACTGGAGACATTCGCCCGTTTTGGCACCCGTCTGGATGAAGAAACCCGCAAGACTTTGGAAAGAGGGCGGAGGGTTCGGGAAGTCTTGAAGCAGCCTCAATATAAACCCATTTCCGTGGCTGAACAAATGGCTGTTCTATTGGCTGTTTCTGAAGGAAAACTGGATCCGGTTCCTTTAAGCAAAATCGCAGAAGCGAAGAAGCGCATCCAGGATAAAATCAGAGACCGTGTTCCTGAAGTGGCACGTCTTATGGAATCCGGAGAAAAATTAGAGGAAAAGGATAAAAGCCTCATTTTATCTGAAATAGACGATATTATTTCTGATCTTCAAGAGGAAGAATAATGGAACAATTGGAAACACTGCGGAGGAAACTGCAGAGTGCTCGGGATCTTCACTCAGTGGTTAAAACCATGAAGTCTCTGGCTGCGGTCAATATACGGGAATATGAAAAGGCTGTGGAGTCTCTGCAGGATTATTTCCGAGCTATTCGGATGGGACTGCAGATTGCCATGAGGAACAAACCAGGAGGAATCCGTTTGTTAGAACCAGAGGAACAAGAAAAATGTGGAGCTGTGGTTTTTGGTTCAGAGCAGGGAATGGTGGGGCAGTTTAATGACAAAATTGCAGAGTTCACCCGACAAAAGATCAATGAAATGGATATTCAAAGAGAAAACCTGACGGTCATGGCTCTTGGTGAAAAATTGATAGGACAATTGGATGGTTTAGGAATTGAAGTGGATGAAGGCATCAATGTTTTTGGTTCCATGGTTGACGTGAATGAGGTCAATCAGGAAATGCTGATAAAGATAGAGGAATGGAGGCTGAAAAAAAAGGTGGGCCGGATCATTTTGTTTTATAATCGAACCTCTTCAGGCACTACTTATGTCCAGACCATGAGGAAGCTGTTTCCGTTAGATAAAGATTGGTTGGACAGTCTTTCAGCCAAGGAATGGCCTACTCATATGCTGCCTTCCTTATATATGGATTGGAAAGAGCTGTTTTCAGCACTTCTCCAAGAGTATTTTTTTGTGGCTTTATACCGCGCTTCCATGGAATCTCTAGCCAGTGAGAATGCCAGTCGGCTTTCTTCCATGCAGGCCGCTGAAAAGAACATTCAGGAGCGGATGGATGACCTGAATACAAAATACCAGCATCAGCGCCAGGAATCCATAACCGCTGAACTGTTGGACATTATATCCGGATTTGAGGTATTGTCATGAATAAAAATAAAATCCATATAGGGACTTCGGGCTGGCATTACAAGCACTGGAAGGGGACCTTCTATCCTAGCGATATTCCTCATAATGAGTATTTGGAATATTATGTCAAGCATTTCCATACCGCAGAAATCAACAATTCATTTTATCAGATGCCAAAAAAAAAGACACTTCGGAATTGGAGCCAATTGGCCAGTGAAAATTTTATTTTTTCAGTCAAAGCCAGCCGTTACATCACTCACATGAAAAAATTGAAAGAACCCCAAGAGCCTGTGGATAATTTCATGAGTCAAATCAAAGCCTTGGGTGATTCTTTGGGACCTATTCTTTTTCAGCTGCCTCCTAGATGGAAAAAAAACAGAGATCGTTTGGAGTCTTTTCTCACAATTCTTCCTTCTGAAAACCGGTTCACTTTTGAGTTCCGTGACCCGGATTGGTTCGGCGAAGACATCTATGAACTATTGAAAAAAAACAAAGCTGCTCTCTGCATCTATGACTTTAACCAGCGTCAGTCTCCCAAGATAGTCACCACTGATTTTGTCTATATCCGGCTTCACGGGCCGGACGGAGCGTATAAAGGCAAGTACGATGATCAGGAGTTATCAGGATGGGCCGGAGCTATTTCCCAGTGGAAACAGCAGGGAAAAGAAATATTTTGCTATTTTGACAATGACCAGGCCGGTTATGCGGCTGAGAACGCTTTACGGCTTCAAGAAATGTTAGGAAAGGATTGATCATGCCGGTTCACAATAATGATGTTGCGGAAGTTTTCAATAAAATTGCTGATCTTTTAGAAATAAAAGAAGAAAATCAGTTTCGGATCCGGGCTTACCGGGATGCAGCCCGGACCATTGGGGGTTTATCAAAAAATGTCTCTGATTTGATTGATCAGGGAAGAGATTTATCCGAACTTCCAGGAATCGGTAAAGACCTGGCTGGAAAAATTGAAACCATTGTTAAGACCGGGACCCATCCGCTTTTGGAAGACCTGAAAGAAGAGATACCTGAGGAGCTGAGCGGTTTGATGAAGCTGCAGGGAATGGGGCCTAAAAAAGTGGCTGCTATTTATAATGAATTGGGGGTTAAAACAGACAAAGATTTAAGAAAAGCAGCTGAAGAGCATAAGATTAGAGACCTTGAGGGATTTGGAGAAACTACAGAGAAAAATATTCTGGAAGAACTTGAACGGCGGCAGGGAGATCATAAGCGTTATAAATTATCCACAGCAGAGCAGATGGTAAATCCGTATATAGATTATTTAAAGAACGAAAAAAAATTAAAATCTCTGGAAATCGCAGGAAGTTTCAGGAGAAGAAAAGAAACCGTAGGAGATATTGATATCCTGGCAACCTGTAAAAGAGGCTGCGAGATTATGGACCAATTCACTGAATATGAAGATGTGGAAAAAGTCATATCCAAAGGAGAAACGCGCTCTTCGGTTGTCCTAAAATCAGGGCTCCAGGTTGACCTTCGTTTGGTCCCTCAAGTGGCTTTTGGCGCAGCCATGCATTATTTCACCGGTTCCAAAGAGCACAACATCGCGGTCCGAAAGATTGCAGTCAAAAAAAAGTACAAACTCAATGAATACGGAGTTTTTAAAGGGGATGACCGGATCGCTGGAAAAACAGAAAAGGAAGTGTACGACAAAATGAATCTTCCTTTTATCCAACCGGAATTACGAGAAAACCGGGGAGAAATCGAGGCGGCAAAAAAAGGAAGCTTGCCTGATTTGATCACATTGGAAGATATTTGCGGTGATCTTCATGTTCATTCTAAGTATACAGACGGTCGCTATACCATCAAAGAAATGGTGAAAGCCGCTGAAGAAAAAGGATATGAATATGTGGCCATAACTGATCATTCCCAAAAGGTCACGGTGGCTAATGGCTTGAATCCAAAAAGATTGAGAAAGCAGATTGAGGAAATTGATAAACTCCAGGAAAAGTTTAAAAATATTCGGATTCTCAAATCCATTGAAGTGGATATACTGGAAAATGGTTCCCTGGACCTACCTGATGAAGTGCTGAAAGAATTGGATTTTACGGTCTGTTCAGTTCATTACAAACTCAATCTCTCTCAAAAAAAGCAAACAGAACGGGTTCTCAAGGCCATGGACAATCCCCACATGAATATCTTGGGGCATCCTTCTGGACGGTTGATTCACGAGAGAAAACCTCTTGACCTGGATATGGAAAAAATCATGAAAAAGGCGGCTAAAGAAAATGTTCATTTAGAGATCAACTCCCATCCCGATCGGCTCGATCTTAATGATACCCACTGCAAATCGGGCAAAGAGATCGGGATAAAAATGGTTATTTCCACGGATGCCCATACGATTGATGATCTCAACTTGATGCGGTTTGGTGTGGGACAGGCTCGAAGAGGATGGCTGGAACCCAAAGATGTCATCAATACTCTTCCCTGGAAAAAATTAAAAAAACATTTTAAGCGGGAATAAACAATGGGAGACTGTTATGGACTTTAAGCACAATCCTAAAACAGACTTCAAAGATATGGACAAACTTTCCAAAAAAGAGGCTGAACAGCAGATCAATGACCTGCGTGAAGGCATTGAATACCACAATTATCTGTATTATGTGAAAAACCAGCCCAAAATTTCTGACAGTACCTATGATAAACTTTTGAAACGTCTGCAGAATCTGGAAGAGGCTTTTCCTGAATTTCAATCAGAAACTTCACCTACCCGGAAGATCGGAGCTCCTACGGTTGATAAACTGAAAAAAATCGAACACACGGTCACTATGCTCAGCCTGAATGCTGCCTTAGAAAAAGAAGAAGCCCGGGATTTTGATGATTTCATTCACCGCAATGTCGGCCAAAAACAAATAGTCTATGTGGCGGAACCCAAGTTCGACGGTCTTTCAGTTGAGATTGTATATGAAAATGGTGACTTCAAATACGGAGCCACAAGAGGTGATGGGCAAACCGGAGAGGATATTTCAGAAAACATTAGAGCCATCGGAGCGGTTCCTCTCCGCCTGCATCAAGAGAATGGACATGAAACTCCTTCTTTTTTGGCTGTGAGAGGAGAAGTCTTTATGCCTAAAGCTGCTTTTCAGGAGATGAACAAAAAGCGCATTGAGAAGGGAGAAAGTCCATTTGCCAATCCCCGAAATGCGGCAGCCGGAACCATGAGGCTCCTGGATTCCCGAAAAGTGGCTGATAAACCCATGGATATTTATTTTTATGAAATACTGAGAGTAGAGGGTCAGGAGTTTTCTTCCCACTGGGAGGTTATCCAGCAGCTTCCCAAGTGGGGTTTGAAAGTCGACAAAATCATCCGCAAGTGCTCCTCATTCAAGGAGGTAGAAAAATATCGGGAAGAACTCAGCCAAAAGCGGGATGACCTGGAATATGAAATAGACGGCATTGTGATCAAGGTGGATGACTATGGACTTCGCGAAAAATTAGGGACCCGGCAGAGAAGCCCCAGATGGGCCCTTGCATGGAAATTCCCTCCTAAAAAAGAAGTCACCACCCTGGAATACATTGTGGTGCAGGTGGGACGGACCGGGATGCTGACCCCTGTAGCTCTGCTTCAGCCCGTGGATGTGGGCGGCGTGACAGTCAGCCGCGCTACTCTGCATAACGAGGATGAAGTGCACAATAAAGATGTCCGGCCCGGGGATAAGGTCCGGATTGCCAGGGCTGGAGATGTGATCCCTGAAGTTGTGGAGAGGATCAAAGAACCCGGAAAAAAACGAGGAAAGAAGTTCTCCATGCCACACCAATGCCCGGTGTGCGGTTCAGAGATCTACAGAGAAGGAGCCTATTATTTTTGCTCTGCGGGATTGACCTGCACAGCCCAGCTCATCGGTCATATCATGCACTATGCTTCTCGAGATGCTTTAAATATTGACGGACTGGGTGAAAAAATCGTTAAAAAATTAGTGGACAAGAATATGGTGAAAGATGTGGCCGACCTCTATCATCTATCAGTGGAAGACTTTAAGGGACTGGAAGGATTTGCTCAAAAGTCAGCTGAAAATCTTTATCAGGCAATTCAGGGGTCAAAAAAAACCCGTCTGGACCGATTTCTGTATGGGCTAGGAATCAGACATGTCGGAGAGCATATGGCTCGTGTGTTAGCCAGAGAATTCAATACGCTGGAAAACCTTCAAGAGGCCAATAAAGAAGAACTTCAGGAAATCCGAGAAACCGGCCCCCAGATAGCTCAAAGCGTGCATTACTTTTTCAAGCAGGAGAAAAACCAGAAAGTACTGCAAAGATTGAAAGAAGCCGGAGTCCAGGTAGAGCCTATAGGAACAAAAGGAAAATCACTTCCTTTAGAGGGCAAAAAATTTGTTTTCACAGGAAGCCTTGAGGATTTCACCCGGGATGAAGCCAAACAGGCTGTAGAGGATCTAGGAGGCCGGGCTGTTTCAAGTGTCAGTAAAGAAACAGATTATCTGGTTTTAGGAGAAGAACCGGGAAGCAAACTGGATGAAGCGAAAAAGCAGGATGTCAAAATCCTCAATGAGGATGAATTCAAAAAACTGCTGAAAAAATCAAAATCCTAAAACGGAGAAAACGATGCCAGAATTACCGGATGTGGAAGTTTTAAGACGTTATCTGAATCGGACGTCTTTACATAAAAAATTAACCGGAGTGGAGGTCGAACATGAGAGAGTTCTCCAAAACATCACTTCTGTAGAACTGGAAAATAAGCTGAAAGGCCGCCAGTTTAAAAGAACTAAGCGTCATGGAAAATATATCTTTGCGTGTGTGGATGAAAAATTCTGGATCATGTTCCATTTTGGCATGACCGGTTTTTTAAAGTATTTTAAAAAAGAACAGAAACAACCTTCTCACACTCGTGTTCTATTTCATTTTGAAAATGGGTTTCATCTGGCTTATGACAATCAAAGGATGCTGGGAAAAGTGGAGTTGGTCAAAGACGCGGGAGATTTTGTCAGGAAGAATGACCTAGGTGAAGATGCTCGGGATATTTCTCTGGATGCTTTTCAAAATAGATTCCAAGGACGCCGGGGCTCCATAAAAACATCTCTGACGAACCAAAGCCTGATTGCCGGAATCGGAAACATCTATTCAGATGAGATTTTATTTCAAACCAAAATCCATCCTAAAACCCCCATCAAAAAACTGGATGAAGCTCAAATAAAAAAGATACATAAGAACATGAACAAGGTTTTAGAAACAGCTATTGAAAAAAAGGTCGACCCAGATGAATTTCCCCATGATTGGCTCATTCCTTATAGAGGAAAAGAAGACACCTGTCCCCGCTGTGGAGGACAAATCAAGAAGATCAAAGTGAACAACCGGGGAACCTATTTTTGCTCAAAATGCCAGCCCCCACCCAAGTGATAAATTCAAAACTTTTTTATTTCTGGACTTCGAGTCCCACAGCCGCTCCTTTGTTCCGCCACTCCGACTTCATGAATCCTTGAGAAGCCAGGTCCACCTGGATATGCAAGAGAGAGGTGTCTCTGTCTTTTTCCACTGCCCATCCCTGAAGTTTATATTCAATGGTGGTTGGGCCGTTGGCTGCACCCAAGACTTGAACGGATGAAGGATTTTCAAAACCAGAAGGAAGCGGAATAGAGAAAAGAGCTCGGTCATTGAACATATTTTTTTGAAAAGCCAAAGTGTCATGAAAAGTATCGGTAAAGATGGCTCTGTACTGAGGATTGTTCATGATGGTTCCTATAGTGAGTTTTTCTGATTCCTGGTCAAGTGTGAACTTCAATGGTTTTTCTAAAGAAAAGGGTTTCATGATTCTCAGCGAAGGATCTCCCAAAAGTACTCTGGAAGCCGTGCCCTTGAGCATGATATCTTTAGGAGTCCACACAGGAGAAGACATCCCATGAGATAAGGTCTCGAACTCCGGAAGCTGGCCTCCATTTCCCAGAACCACACTGTCATAGGTGTATTTGATCACTTCTCCCAGAGAGGCTCCGTTTAAAGCCATATACTCCATTTCCTGGTACACAGGCATGCCGTGGTCAGGATGAAGGGAAGCCAGGTATCCAAGTACATTGTTTTGAAGCATGTTCAAGCAGAACGAGTTTTGTTTTTCAACTGTTTTTTTCTCTACAGTGCCTTTAGATCCGAACATTTCATAATAGGTTCCCACCACTCCGGTGTAGCAGGCTCCGTTAAAGCAGACACAGGGAGAAAAATCAATCTCTGTGACCTGCTGGGCGGTCATTCCATTATCGATTTGTCCGGGGTGTCCGTGCCCTCCGAAATGAAGGAGTCCGGCTCCGGTCATTGAATCCAGATGTTTTTGAGGAAAACCTCCAGTTCCGTGGGAAAGGCTCTCAACCTTCACAAACTGGCTGAAAATAGGAATAAAATTGGAATGTGAAAATTTATGGAATGAATTTTTTTTGGCCTGCATATTGGGCCCCAGATTATCAATCATTTTTGCCGGTATAGGGAATTCTTCGGAAACTGCATCTGAAATCCGTTTCACCAAATCAGCCGCTGCATGGGGAGAAGCCCCAGTGATGAATCCTGTGCGGGTATCCACAAAAGGATCTTCATCCAATTGAGATGTCATGATTAACCACTTCCATCCAAAATTTACTTCCAGTTCCTCAGGAAGTATGAATACCTGCACATAATAGGGCGCCTTTTCTTTAAGGATGGACTTGGCTGTGGATAAATCATTTGAATCAAAAGTGAGAGCTTCAGTCCCTGGATGCAGTTTAAGGCTTTTTTGGATAGCTTCCTGATAGTCCAGAGAAGCTTTCTCTGTCGAAAGGATCAAAAAAGAAGGAGTCGTATCAAGTTCAGCATAGAGTACAGAGTTTAATTCTTTTTTAGAAGTGCAGATTGACAGGGTTAGGATTAAAAAAAGAACGAGTCCTGTTGCCGTAAAAATTTTAGCTATAAGCTGATTTTTTGTGATTATTTGGGAATGGTTTTCTTGGATCATTTTGCTTTTCCTTTAAAATGGTTGGTTTTATTGATTTTTTTGGTTTCTGTCATTAATCATACCGAGGGAAGATGGGCTCCGTCAACCATAAAAACGAGAACTGTTCCCGTTTTTTTGGTGGTGGTGAGTTGAAAAAAAAGAGTAACAAGTGCTCAATTTTCAATATCTCCTCTGAAAAGCATTTTTGTCTTTGTAAATATTGATCAGGAGATAGTATCAGAAATCAATAGTGTCAGGACAAAAGCTCCAAGTGCCTCAAAAGAAGTCCGGATGGAAAACCTGAAGAGCCAAAAATTCCCCCAGGAGCGGTTGAACTCATGTCCTCCCCATTGGTCCATGTGAGCCCAAATCACATGTCCATTAGACCGATGGAACCGGGTGTAGATAGAAATAAAATTATTTTTCAGAAAATTTTTTTCGTAAATACTGGATGACTTTGACTGAACCAGAAGGAAATGGATAATTTTTGAATTCTTGAAGAGACACCCATTGATGTCTGAAGGAGTTCAGGTCAGGTCTTTCTTTTAACTCACACTGGAAAGCATACAGAGTGACCCGAAATTGGGTGTATGAGTGGTTCACTTTGGTGAGAAATCTTTCCTTGATGACTTTCTGTCCCACTTCTTCTTTGATTTCCCGGTGAAGGGCTTTCACAGGTGTTTCTCCTGGCTTTATTTTCCCTCCTGGGAATTCCCAGAGGTCAGCCATAAGACCTTCAGAAGGCCTTTTTTGGATCAAATATCGGTTGTCCTGGCTTATGATTCCCAAAACTGCTTTGATTTTATGGAACTCTCTTTTTTTGGGTTTTGGAATGATTTCCTGTGTGCCCGATTGAAAAGCTTTACAGTGTTTTTGGACGGGGCAGAGAAGACAGGAAGGATTCTGAGGACGGCAGATCAAGGCTCCCAGCTCCATAAGTGCTTGGTTGAACTGGCTTGATTCTTGAGGGAAAAACAAAGAGTTAAGAATTGGTTTGATTTTCTTGTCCGTCGAAGGACTGGCTTCATGGTGCAGGTCCATAAGTCTTAAGAGGATCCGACGGATATTTCCTTCTAGAACCGGATAAGGCTGATTGAAAGCAAAACTGAGAACAGCAGCTGTAGTGTAGGGTCCAAAGCCAGGCAGGCTCTCGAGCTGTGAAAAATTTTGAGGAATCTGGCCCTGGTGCTTTTCCATAATGATTTTTGAAGCTCGGTGAAGATTTTTAGCTCTCTGGTAATAACCTAATCCTTCCCAGGCCTTAAGAACATCTTGGGTGGAAGCTTGACTTAAAGTCCGGATGTCCGGAAATATCTGTAGCCATTTCCTGTAGTAAGGAAGGACAGTCTGGACCGTGGTCTGTTGGAGCATGACCTCAGATATCCAGATCTTATACGGATCCTGGGTTTCTCTCCAGGGAAGTCTCCGTTGATGATGTTGGTACCAGTGAAGCAGTTTTTCCTGGAAATCAATTCGATCTTTTTTTTGAAGCATAATGTGAGTCTTTCCTATTTTATCCTAAAGGAATTCGATTTTTAAGATTTTTGATTTATTCTATCCTGGTTATGGTCCAATTGCACGAATCTCTTGACAGAATTATCATCAAAAAGTGTAATTGTTTGAGAAAGTGGTTTGGATTGATTCTCTATGCTAGAAAAAAAAAGATTCGAGTCTTCAAGAACCTGGGTTTTTTACGGAATTCTCCTAT
>Ga0102944_1001129_pt1 | contig 18477 bp, 12 predicted proteins | sample SalPonD_shore_MG_FD_78172 | JGI IMG/M metagenome (GOLD analysis project Ga0102944, IMG submission 78172) | Salt pond soil microbial communities from South San Francisco under conditions of wetland restoration - Salt Pond MetaG... | ecosystem: Environmental > Aquatic > Marine > Intertidal zone >...
ACACTATTGTGCTGGGTGGTATTGCTACTAATTTTGGAGTAGAATCTACCGCGCGGGATGCATATGAACGAGGATACTGCCAAATTTTTGCCGAAGATGCGATGTCAGGATTAAGTGAAGAAGCCCATAATTTTGCAATCGAGCATATTCTTCCCAGAATCGGGCAGGTGCGTTCTACGGATAAAATACTTGGAGCAATAACCTAAAACAGTAAGAGTTTTTATTGCTGCTATGCGCACAAATTACCCTGCATAATGAAATGTCAATTCAAGAGGTACTCTGATTTTTGTTTCTTGTGACTGTCCAAACCGTCTGCCAGAGTATTTCTTATTAGTAACTTAAAACGAGGGGATATCATATTCCCTATAAATTTTAAGAGAACAAAATTAACTTGTTTGATGTCTGATAAAGACTTATGTTTCGACTGAATTTAAAAAGTCAAGTCATGAAACATTATTTTCGAATTATTGACCTCTGTTGTTGTGCATGCCGGCGGCTACGATGTATGCGTATGCCCCTTTTGCACCCGGAGGACTGAATCGTTTTTGACTTGTTGAACAGATTGAGGCCCTTCGGCGGAACCCGAAGGGCCTTTTTTATTCAGTGTTTATTTTTCTCTTACTGAATGCTCTTATCAAGAAAGGCTGAGGGATCAGGCCCGAAGAAGCCTTGGCAACCACCTTGAGCACGAATCGTCGTGTACAAGGGTTAGGTGCTAATTCCTGCTCCGGTTTGTCGGGGAAAGATGAGAGATGAGGCTTACCCGCTATGGGCTAAAGCAAAATTAAAAAGCCTCTTCTAAGATCTTTGTCCCCTTAACCGGTGAATGATCTTGGAAGAGGCTTTTTTGTTTTAACGATTTTCAATAATGATCAGCTTTATATGAAAACGACATTTAACAACTGGTATGATGAAAAAATGCGTGCTACCGAAGAGCTTAGCACGGAGACCGACCGTGCCGAAGCCACCCTGGAAGCCATTTCGACAATCGCTATCGTAGGTTTATCGCGCAGTTTTCATAAAGACAGCCGGTATGTGGGTCGTTATCTCCAAAGTGCAGGTTACCGAATTGTGCCGGTAAACCCTAGTGCCAATGAAATTCTTGGCCAGCGGGCTTACCCGGATCTCAAAAGTATCCCTTTTGAGATTGACGCCGTGGATGTGTTTCTGCAACCCGATCAACTGTCAAAAGTAGTAGATCAGGCTATCGAACTTGATTCAAAACCAAGGGCTATTTGGCTTCAACTGGGTACCGGGAAACATCCGGCAGTAGCCGAAAAGGTTGATGGAAACGGCATTGAACTTTATCAAAATCGATGCATCAAAGTGGATCATCAATTCCTGATAAGACCCAAAAAATCTAACTCTAACTACAACGATTAACCAACCACTAACCATGAGTAACGAAAAAGAACGTAATTTTAAATTCGAGACCCTACAGCTACATGCTGGACAAGAGGCCGACCCCACAACCGGGGCTCGCGCTGTGCCCATTTATCAAACCACTTCCTTTGAGTTTGATGACACCGATCATGCCGCTACCCTCTTTGCACTGAAAGAGTTCGGCAATATCTACACGCGAATCATGAATCCCACCAGCGATGTCTTTGAAAAACGTATCGCTGCTTTGGAAGGAGGAGCTGCCGCTGTCGCTACGTCATCGGGACAGTCAGCCCAATTCATGACAATCGCTACCATTGCACAGGCCGGAGACAACATCGTCTCGACCAGCTTTTTATACGGCGGAACGTACAACCAATTTAAAGTTACACTGCCCCGTCTGGGCATCGATGTAAACTTTGTTGAAGATGACAAGCTGGAAAGTTATGAAGCGGCCATCGATGAGAATACCAAAGCTATTTATGTAGAATCGATTGGAAATCCCCGAGGCAATGTACCTGATTTTAAAGGATTGTCGGAAATTGCCCAAAAACATGGCATTCCATTGATTGTAGACAACACTTTTGGAGCGGCAGGATCTATCTGCCAGCCCATCAAGCACGGGGCCAACATCGTTACCGAATCAGCAACCAAGTGGATTGGCGGACATGGCACCAGTATCGGCGGCGTGATAGTGGATGCCGGAAACTTCAACTGGGGTAATGGCAACTTCCCGGTATTTACGGAACCGTCTCCCGCTTATCACGGACTCAATTTCTGGGACACCTTCGGTCCTGACGGCCCGTTCGGCAACATCGCTTTTGCTATCCGGGCACGCGTGGAAGCGCTGCGTGATTTCGGATCCGCTCCTTCGCCTTTTAATAGTTTCCTGCTTTTACAGGGACTTGAAACCCTGTCACTGCGAACCGAACGACACTGCGAGAATGCACTTAAACTGGCAAAATGGCTGAAAAAGCAAGACGTCGTCGACTGGGTAAATTACACCGGCCTGGAAGATCACCCTTATCACGAACGTGCCAAGGACTATTTAAATCCCGGCAAATTCGGTGCCGTGCTGACTTTTGGGGTAAAAGGAGGATTTGAATCAGCGCGTACATTCATTGAAAATGTAGAACTTGCCAGTCACCTGGCGAATGTAGGCGATGCCAAAACATTGGTCATCCATCCGTCTTCGACGACCCACCAGCAGCTCAGTGATGAAGAACAGGCTTCAAGCGGTGTGGAACCTGACCTGATTCGGGTTTCGGTTGGTATTGAACACATCGACGATATCATCGAAGACTTTGAAATCGCATTTAACAAAATAAATGTGCCGGCATAAGTATCGTATCGGCTGTAACCGGGCATCCACGTACTGATTTTACGGCGTGGATGCTCATTGCAGCATTAACTTTGATAACCTGCAATGCTATAACAGCTTCAGAATCAACACTAAAAAATTAAATGTTACCAAACAGGCCTGTTCTCAATCCAAGATTTATAACGCATCCAATCATGATTACCCGTAACTATTGTTGTATTCAATGAATAACAAACACTCACATACATTTGCTGAACCGTTTGTAACCGAAGGTGGTGACACCATCCAGCAGCCTACTATTGCATATCAAAGCTGGGGAGAACTCAATGAGTCTCACAATAATGTCGTGCTGGTTTGTCATGCACTGACGGGAAATACCGCTGCCAATGAATGGTTCAGTGATCTTTTTGGACCGGAAAATATTATCGATCCGGAACAACATTTCATAATCTGTCCTAATGTATTGGGCAGTTGCTACGGCAGCAGTGGACCCACCAGTATTAACCCGAAAACGGGAGAACCTTTCAAAGCCGACTTTCCGACTGTCACAATACGTGATATGGTCAGGTTGCAGCAAAAATTATTTGATGAGTTGGAAATTACAGGTATTGAGAGAATTATCGGCGGATCCATGGGCGGCATGCAAGCCCTGGAGTGGTGTATTATGGATGAACGCCCACGTTCGGCTGCACTTTTTGGGATGGGGAAAGAACATCGCCCCTGGGCTATCGGCATCAGCCATACGCAGCGACAGGCAATATATAATGATCCCAATTGGAAAGATGGATACTATTCACAGGAAAATCCCCCTAAAAAAGGATTGGCACTGGCCCGTATGATTGCAATGAACAGCTATCGTCATCCTTATGATTTTGACAAGAAATTTGCGCGCCGCCTCCAGGACGACTCCGGCCAGTTCGAGGTGGAATCATATCTTAATTACCAGGGACAAAAATTGACGGAACGCTTTGATGCCGTTTCGTATGTACGACTTACCCAGGCGATGGACTCCCATGATATTTCTCGCGGACGTTCGAGTCACGAAGAAATTTTGAAGCAAATTGACATTCCTATTGTAGTGGTAGGTATTGACAGCGATATCCTTTATCCCGCTGATGAATCACGGGAACTGGCCGACTTACTTCCACATGGGAAATATGCGGAGATCCACTCCCATCACGGACATGATGCGTTTCTGATTGAGTTTGACCAGCTCAAAGCCATTATAAAATTCTACTTATCTGAAACACCAAAAAGAACTTTTGAATCGAAAGATGTCTAACTCCAACTCAAATATCCAGGTACTCAAATTTGGCGGCACCTCCCTCCAAAATGCTCTATTCATCGATCAGGCAGTGAATATCGTGATTAATCGGCAAACCAAGGCACGCCCATTTGTAGTGGTTTCTGCCGTGGCCGGCGTAACCGATTCACTAATTGCTATCGCACACCGGGCAGGCAATAATCAGGAAGAAATATTTCAACAAATTCACCGGTTAGAAAAATTACATTTAGATCTTTTTGATGAACTAGCTTCCCCCGCCAATGAACGTCGGGATACTTTGGCTGAACTTTTTGATGAACTTAGGGATACCGTTGAAAAAAATGATCTTCGGAATAAAAACTTTCCACTTTGGAAAGACCGTGTTCTTTCTATCGGGGAAAGGGCTTCAGCCTTGATCTTTGCTTCGGCGCTATCCAACAAAGACCATCCTGCAAAATCGTATGAAGCACATAAATTTATCAAAACAGACTCTTCTTTCGGACAAGCTCGCGTGCAACCCGATCTAACCCGAAAGTTGGTAGCCGAATTTTTTAGAAAATCCCAGGCTATTCCGGTAATTACCGGCTTTATAGGTTCCGATGCTAAAGAACGCATCACCACATTGGGACGATCGGGTTCTGATTACACCGCAAGTCTCATTGCCGATGCCATGAATGCAAACCAAATGGAAATATGGACGGATGTTGATGGTGTTTTATCAGCGGACCCGCGCTGGGTGCCAACGGCAGAATCGATCAATCATTTGGGCTTTGGGGACATAGAAGAACTTTCGGCTCATGGAGCCAATGTTATTCATCCCAAAACCATACAACCGTTACACCATAATGGTACCACTGTCTTGGTCAAAAATAGCCTTAATCCAACACATCCCGGCACTGTGATCGAATCCGGTTATTCCTCCAACGGATCTTTGAAGACAATCACAGTAACCGGACCTTTTGTTCACTTTGAAGTACCAAACGGTTATGCGTATAAGCTATTGACAAATTTAAAAAAATGGTTGGCTAACGAGAATGATTCTGAAGCTTTCGCATTTAAGAAGAATTCAAATTATGAGCCCGGCCGATTTTTAATTCGTGAGGAGATATTTGAGCTGATAATCGATCAGTTTGAAGAATGGATCAAAGGGCAAAATCTTGACATTGAACCTCAAAAGAATATTTTCAAGGTTAAAAAATTCAGTAACCACTTTGGCCGGGATGAACGGCTGACCGAACAGATTTGGAACATATTGGCTTCCAACAATCTACAACCGATAAGTGTAGAACGGAATCACAGTGAACGTTTTATTTCATTCCTTTTTAACCGTGAAGAAGCCCGTCGCGCTGCGCGGTTATTAAATGACTATCTGAAGGAAAATCAATCTGTAGTCGATTTATTTGTGGCCGGTACCGGAGCTGTCGGACAAACTTTGTTAAGGCAACTGCAATCTATAGATAAAACATCTTTAAGGTATCGCTTACTTGGAATCTGTAACAGCCGAAAGGCCCTGTGGAATGATTCTGGAATAAATCTGGAATCTGACCCGGATTGGTCTAAGGCCGAACAAACCAACTGGGAAAAGTTACTGCAGGATTTGACGGCTTCGTACCGCCACAATTTGATCTTTGTAGATGCGACCGGCAGTCCGGAAGTCGCACGATTATATCCCAGATTGCTTAAGAATGGTATCCATATCGTAACGCCCAGCAAGCTGGCTAACACATTTGAACAATCTTTCTTTGATGAAATCCAGGAGGAAATCGTTAAGAATCATACCTCCTTTCGTTACGAGACTACTGTGGGAGCCGGCTTACCGGTCATTTCGACAATCGAGGACTTACAACGAAGCCGGGATTCAATTATCCAAATATCAGGGGTTGTTTCGGGAACCATGACTTACCTATTTAACCAGTTGGAACAAGGCGTTGCTTTTAGTGAGGCAATCGTTGATGCCCGTAAAAAAGGATATGCCGAACCCGACCCGCGCGACGATCTTTCGGGTGAGGATGTTGCTCGTAAATTTCTCACGCTGGCTCGAACACTCGGATTAAAAATAGAACGCGAAGAGCTTGAAGTGGAATCACTGGTACCTCAAAAACTTCTGGATGTTGACAGGTCTACCTTCTTGAATCAATTGCCTGAATATGACAGCAGTTGGAGTCATCGAATTCAAAAAGCAAAAAGAAAAAATGAGACACTTCGATATACAGGTAAATTGGAAGACGGTAAGATTTCAATTGGAATCCAGTCGGTGCCCAAAGATTCTCCACTGGGACAATTGAAGGGAACTGATAACCTCATCCAGATTTATTCTGAATTTTACAATCAAACTCCCCTGGTCATCCAGGGACCCGGTGCCGGCAAAGAGGTAACGGCAGCCGGAGTTCTCAGTGACATTCTAAAAACAGCTGAAACGCTTTAAATGATTTATTTGAAATCAATCTATTACAGATAAGATTAATTTTATTAGGTATTTAATAATAATATTTTAATTTAATTAATTTCAAAATTTAACCTAGAAATACAGTTATAATGGCTTCTGATCAGGGCTTATACCAATCCCGACACGAACACGATGCATGTGGAATAGGTTTTGTCGTTAATATTAAAGGCAAGCAATCACACAAGATTGTGGAACAGGCCCTAACCGTGCTAACGAATTTGGATCACCGGGGTGCTACCGGCAGTGAATCGGATACCGGGGATGGCGCCGGCATACTGATACAAATACCGCATAAATTTTTAGAGCGCTCGTGCAGCGGACTTGGGATCGATCTGCCTCGGCCGGGACAATACGGTGTGGGAATGATTTTTTTACCCCCGGATCGTGAAAACCGACTTCCCTGCGAAAAGGTTATCGAAGAAATCGTAGAGGAAGAGGGACAGGAAGTCCTCGGATGGCGCAAGGTGCCTACTGACAATTTCTATCTCGGGGAATCGGCTATTGATGCTGAGCCCTCAGTCCGACAATTAATTATCGGACGAAACAGCGATATTGAAACAGAACTTGATTTCGAACGCAAACTGTATATCATTCGTCGCCGGGTGACCAAGGCAATCGAAGAGAGCGACCTCACCGACAAAGATTACTTTTACATCCCCAGCTTGTCATCACGTACAATTGTATACAAAGGGATGTTGACGTCAACCCAGCTTCGCCATTTTTATCCGGATCTCTCCGATCCGAAAATGGAGACCGCTTTGGCACTCGTACACTCTCGATTCAGTACCAACACTTTTCCAAGTTGGGAACTGGCCCACCCCTATCGCTACCTGATTCACAACGGTGAAATCAATACCCTGCGCGGCAATCAAAACGCCATGCATGCGCGCGAGGCACAACTGGCTTCTGAATTGTTTGGTGAGGATCTTGATAAAATCAAACCCATCATCCAGGAAGAAGGCAGCGACTCGGCCAAGTTCGACAATTGCCTGGAATTTTTGATGCTAAGCGGACGATCATTGCCCCATGCTATGATGATGATGATTCCCGAACCTTGGGAAAAGCACGAAAGCATGGATGATGAGATGAAGGCTTTTTACGAATATCACAGCTGCCTCATGGAACCGTGGGACGGGCCGGCATCCATCGCTTTTACCGACGGAAAAAAAGTGGGAGCCACTCTTGATCGAAATGGGTTGCGCCCTTCAAGATATTACGTTACCAGTGACGATACCGTAGTGCTCTCCTCAGAAGTCGGAGTACTGGATATCCCGCCGGAGGATATCATCCACAAAGATCGCCTGCAACCCGGAAGAATGTTGTTGATCGATACTGAGGAAGGCCGGATTATCAGTGACGAGGAAATCAAGCACCATGTTGCTCAGGAGCATCCTTACCGTGAGTGGCTGGATGAAAATTTGGTTGATTTCTATGACCTGCCTTTTGATTCTCAAGATGAGCTCAAGTTGGAACATGATGACATTGTACATCGACAAAAAGTGTTCGGCTACAGCTATGAGGATTTAAATATCAATGTTGGACCGATGGCTAAAAATATGCTGCAGCCGGTAGGCGCAATGGGCAATGATGCTCCGATTGCGGTGCTCTCCAATGAGCCACAACTGTTGTACAACTACTTTAAGCAGCTTTTTGCTCAAGTTACAAACCCGCCAATCGATCCTATCCGCGAAGAACTTATTACCTCGACAGAGACAATTCTTGGTTCGGAAGGTAACATCCTGGATCCACAACCGGATTCTTGCAGGCAGATCAGGCTAAAGACGCCTATCCTTAAAAATGAAGAGCTCACTCAGCTGAAGGATATCAAGCTTTCGGGCTTTAAGAGTAAAACGCTGCCTATCCTCTTTGACGTAAGTAAAGGGGGCAAAGGTCTTGAACAGGCACTTGATAATCTTTTTACTGCCGCCGACAAAGCGATTCAGAAAGGTGCCAACATCCTGGTACTTTCTGACCGGGATTTCAATGAAAAAAAAGCCCCTATCCCTGCCTTACTTGCATGTGCAGGGTTGCACCATCACCTGATTCGCGAGGGCAAACGAACTGAGGTGGGTTTGGTTTTGGAGTCGGGTGAACCGCGAGAAACTCATCACTTTTGTACGCTGCTGGGTTATGGCGTAGAAGCCATAAATCCTTATATGGCCTATGAAAGTCTCCATGATCTTATTGAGCAGGGACACTTGGATATCTCTTTTGAACGAGCCCAGCGCGGATACAATAAAGCTGTTGTTAAAGGCATTGTTAAAGTGATGTCGAAGATGGGAATATCAACCATCAAATCGTACCGTGGCGCGCAGATTTTTGAAGCACTGGGCATCGACAAGGATGTAATTGACAAATATTTTACATGGACGGATTCTCGCATTGGTGGTGTAGATTTGGATATCATTGCCAAAGAAGCCAAACTTCGTCACCGGCGGGCGTACCCTAATTACCGTACAAACGGACAAGTGTTGGATGAAGGCGGCCAGTACAAGTGGCGCAACGGGAGCGAATATCACGCTTACAATCCCAAAACCGTTCATACTCTTCAGCTGGCTACCAAAAATGGTGATTACAAGCTGTATAAAGAGTATTCAAAACTTGTGAATGAGCAGGATGATCCAGCGCCCAACCTTCGGTCGCTGCTGGACTTCAAATTCGATGAATCGGATGCTATCCCAATTGATGAAGTGGAGTCGGTTGAAGAAATTTGCAAGCGGTTTAAAACCGGGGCGATGTCGTACGGTTCTATCAGCCAGGAAACACACGAAACCCTGGCCATTGCAATGAACCGTATCGGCGGTAAGAGCAACACAGGGGAAGGCGGCGAAGATCCCGCTCGATATATTCCCGAACCTAATGGCGATTCAAAACGAAGTTCTATAAAACAGGTTGCTTCCGGACGTTTTGGAGTGACCAGCGAATACCTTACGCAAAGCGATGAGATCCAAATAAAGATGGCACAGGGAGCCAAGCCGGGTGAAGGTGGCGAACTCCCCGGACGAAAGGTTTATCCATGGATTGCCGAGGTGCGATTGTCAACTCCCGGCGTAGGACTGATTTCTCCGCCGCCGCATCACGATATTTATTCCATTGAGGATTTGGCCCAGTTGATCCACGATCTCAAAAATGCCAATACAAAGGCTCGTATCAACGTCAAGCTGGTCTCTGCGGTGGGAGTAGGTACAATTGCGGCCGGTGTTTCTAAAGGCCACGCTGATGTAATTTTGATCAGTGGTCATGACGGGGGTACAGGAGCATCCCCGCAAACAAGTATCAAGCATGCCGGACTTCCTTGGGAGCTTGGGCTTTCCGAAACGCACCAAACATTAGTTTTAAATAGGTTGAGAAGCCGCGTGTCACTTGAGACCGACGGCCAGATCAAAACAGGGCGCGATATTGCAGTTGCTGCTCTACTCGGTGGGGAGGAATATGGGTTTGGCACCAGCGCCTTGATAACGCTTGGCTGCATTATGATGCGCGTTTGCCACCTTAATACATGTCCGGTCGGTGTTGCTACGCAGGATCCGGAGTTACGCGAAAAGTTTACGGGAGATCCACAATATGTCGTCAACTTCATGAAGTTTGTGGCACAGGAGCTTCGCGAATATATGGCCGAACTCGGTTTCCGAACCGTTGATGAAATGATTGGCCGTGTTGACAAACTCAAGCAGCGCACAACGGATCATTGGAAGGCGTGTAAACTTGATTTATCACCGATTCTACATCGGCCTGACAACGCCGACAGTGTGGGCACTCGCTGTATGATTAAGCAAAATCATGGCCTCGATAATGCTATCGATATACAAACACTGATGGATATTTGTGATCCTGCACTTTCGGAAGGCAAGAGTGTCCGTGCAACCCTGCCGATAAATAATACCAATCGCGTTGTAGGAACTATCGTCGGCAGTGAGCTGACGCGTCAACACGGTGCCGGGGGACTTCCCGAAGACACGATTCACATCAAATTTAACGGATCAGCCGGACAAAGTTTCGGGGCATTTATCCCCAACGGGATGACCCTCGAGCTTGAAGGCGATGCCAATGATTATTTTGGCAAAGGATTGTCAGGTGGAAAATTGATCCTGTATCCGTCTGAAGATTCCAGTTTTGATCCCGCTAAAAATATCATTGTTAGAAATGTCTCATTCTACGGGGCAACCAGCGGTGAAGCTTATATCCGCGGTAAGGCCGGCGAACGGTTCTGCGTACGAAACAGTGGACTGCGTGCCGTAGTAGAGGCTGTCGGAGACCATGCCTGCGAATATATGACCGGCGGTCGTGTGGTTGTTTTGGGTGAAACCGGTCGCAATTTTGCAGCGGGAATGTCCGGAGGAATCGCTTATATCCTGGATACGGAACAGAATTTCCATAAGTATTGCAACACCAATCAAGTGGAGTTAACAAAATTAAATGACGAGGAAGAAATCGAAGAAGTTTACGAGATGATTCGTCGTCATGCCGAGTATACCGACAGTCACAGGGGCTGGAAAGTATTGGCCAAGTGGAATGAGATGATCAAACACTTTGTGAAAGTCTTGCCCAAAGACTACAAACAGATGCAGCGATCCATCGAAAAAGCCAAAGACCAGGGATTAAACGAAAAAGAGGCTGAGATGGAAGCCTTTCTTGAAAACAAGCAATAACTATCAGCGGCAAATTAAATTAATAAAGAAATAATCAGCTAGAGTATTATGGGTAAACCAACCGGCTTTATGGAATTTGAACGAAACGGAACCCCCAGTCGTGATCCTAAAAAGCGGGTCAAAGACTGGAATGAATTTCATGAGCATCAAACCGAAGATAAGCTCAGGGAACAAGGTGCCCGCTGTATGGATTGTGGCATCCCTTTTTGTCAAACAGGAGATGAAAAGGCCGGCAAAACCATGGGCTGCCCTATCCACAATCTCATCCCGGAATGGAACGATTTGGTTTATGAGGGGAAATGGGAGGAGGCTCTGCACCGCCTGCTGAAAACCAATAATTTCCCGGAATTTACCGGGAGAGCCTGCCCGGCCCCCTGTGAAGGCTCATGTGTACTCGGTATCATTGATAAGCCCGTCGCCATTAAAAGTATTGAACAAGCCATTATTGACAAAGGCTTTGAAGAGGGATGGATGGAACCGAACCCCCCAGAAAACCGAACAGACAAAAAAATTGCTATTGTGGGATCCGGTCCGGCCGGTATGGCAGCCGCTGATCAGCTAAACAAAGCCGGACATAATGTAACGGTTTATGAGCGTGATAAACGCATCGGCGGTTTGTTAACTTATGGTATCCCGAATCAAAAAATGGATAAAAAAGTCGTAAAGCGCCGTGTGGATTTAATGGCGGATGAAGGCGTCAACTTTGTCACGGATACTGAAATCGGAACGGATTTGCATGCCACTAAACTGACCGATGATTATGATGCCGTTATCCTTGCGGGTGGTGCTACCAATCCTCGGGATCTGGATATCAAAGGCCGGGACCTTGACGGCATCCATTTTGCGATGGACTTTCTGCATGCTAATGTGGAGAGCTTGTTAGATTCCAACCACGAGGATGGAAATTATATCTCGGCTAAAGATAAAAATGTGATTGTCATTGGTGGCGGCGATACCGGTACGGACTGTGTGAGCACATCAATGCGTCACGGATGCAAAAATCTGACCCAATTTGAAATTTTGCCCAAACCTCCGGAGAGCCGTGCCGATGATAATCCCTGGCCCGAATGGCCCAATGTTTACAAAGTAGACTACGGCCAAGAGGAAGCGGCGGCCCGTTTTGGTGATGATCCCCGTCAATACCAGGTAATGACTAAGAAATTTGTCGGAGACGGTAATGGTCATGTCAAAGAGCTCCATACCGTAGAAATCGAATGGAAGAACGGAGACAATGGCCGCAAGGTACCTAAAGAAATTCCCGGAACCGAAAAAGTATGGAAAGCCGACCTGGTACTCCTGGCAATGGGATTTTTGGGACCTGAAAGTCCCGTACTTGACCAATTGGAGGTAGAACGCGATGAACGATCCAATGCAAAAGCCGAACATGGCGAATACCATACCAATATAGATGGTGTTTTCGCCGCCGGTGACATGCGTCGCGGACAAAGCTTGATTGTCTGGGCGATCAATGAAGGCCGGGGCGCTGCACGTGAGTGCGATCGTTATTTGATGGGCAGTACCGAGTTGCCGTAGGTCTGAAAAATACTTTTATTCAGTATTCTAAGATCTTTGCTTTTGGATCCCCCCTCTCAGCGTTCCATTCCCAGGGTGGGCTAACATTTGGGATCCCATATCTCTTTACTCTTAGCAGCCCAATTATAGAATAGGGTTACTGTTTCGATGCATTTTAGGATAATCCTGCGTTTAAAGTGACTGACATAAAGAGAATTCTGAATAACAAAGTAAAGCAGATTCCAGCCGCAATGATAACTATGCAATTTGCCTTCCTTTTATAGAAGTAGTGATATATTGGAAAAATTTAATCGGATTATACGATTAGAAAGTATATTCTGAATAAAGACATCCGGAAATCGAAAACTATGAAACTATGGCTAATGAAGAATTCCTGGGGTTACGCACTGTAATTTATAAGGTATCGGATCTGGGGAAAGCAAAAAGCTGGTACACGTTGATTTTAGATAAGCCACCGTATTTTGATGAGCCCTATTATGTAGGATTTGAAGTAAACGGTTATGAACTGGGCCTGTTGCCAATTGAGTCGAATGAACATCGGTCCGGTGACAATGTAATGGTTTATTGGGGCGTTGCAGATATCAAGGAGGCTTATAATCGATTGTTGGATCTGGGAGCCGTTGCCCATGAAAAACCCGAAAATGTAGGCGAAAATATTTGGGTGGCTACGGTTCGGGATCCGTGGAGAAATTTGTTTGGTGTGATCGAAAATCCACACTTTAATGTAAAAAAGTAGCCTAATTTTGGGTATTACAGTTTATAAGAGTTTTTAACCAACATTAAATTACTCTTAAATAGCTGTTTTTTATCTGTGTATTACATAACATTATTGCAGAAGCAAGAGACAATGTTCTTAATCCAAAAAACAGTAAGTTATGAAAGCACAGGATCACAAAACAGTACTTAAGCAGGAGTTGAAAACTATTTGCCAAGAACTTCAGGAGAAAATGAACGTCATCAATGAACATGAATCAGTGGAAGAAGGACATCCAAACACCCGGTAAGGGGACAGCAATATCTACAGGCTGCTCATTACTGCACAAATGGAGTGGCTATTGGGGTAGCACACTCTGATACAAAGGGCCGGTTGGAAGACCGGCCCTTTTTTGATAAAAATAAATAACATCCCACACCCTCCCACTTTATACCTTATAATATGGGCAGAATTATTTTGGCAAATCATCCTGCCTGAAATCGCCTTCCTATTGCCAAAAAGAGCACTTTTTACCTTCCAATATCCATTATACGTTCTCTTGAATAGAATCTAATGCAACTTTTTCGAATCAATCCTTGACATATTATATTGTTTAGGGGTACATTGTGGGGTGAAGTGGGAGAATGTGGGAATTCATATCCACTCGTCGAATTCGATAACTAGCTGTAATTCTGGGGACCTTATATGCCTAGCTTCAAAGGCCAATACGAACATAGTGTTGATAAAAAAGGACGCGTTAGCTTCCCGGCTAAACTGCGTAAAGCGCTGAATCCCCAAGCGCAAGAGCGTTTTACAATATTAAGAGGTCTCGAACCCTGTCTTTATCTTTACCCAGAAGATGAATGGCAAAAAGTAGAAGATCAGCTTACCCAAATTAACAGCTTCACCAAAGAGGGTCGCACCGTAAAACGAAATTTCCTTCGTTTTGCCGAAGACCTATCCCTGGATAGTCACAATCGCATTCCTCTCCCTTCCAATCTTACTGAATGGGCCGGCATTGATGGCAAAGCCATCTTTATCGGCAGTGGCGAACGTATCGAAATATGGTCGCCCAAGAAACTGGATGAAGTTGATTCCGGCCTGGACTTCGAATCGTATCAAGAACTTTTTGAGCGCGTTATGGGTGACAATGATAACAATGAACAAGAATGAGACATATTATGAGCATCAACCAGTACTGCTGAAGGAGTCCGTTGAGCAACTCATTACGGACCCCAGCGGTATCTATATCGATGCGACGCTCGGCGGTGGCGGACACAGCCAGGCATTGTTATCTCAACTCAACGACGACGCACAACTTATCGGAATCGACCAAGACGACGAAGCGCTGGCCGCTGCCAATGCCCGAATCGGCAAAGATTCACGATTTTCTTCCATAAAAGGCAATTTCGGTTACCTCTCCCGGCTATTACCCCCTGAACTTCGAGGAGAGGTAACTGGAATCCTTCTTGATCTCGGTGTTTCAACGCATCAAATCAAAGAAGCCGAACGCGGATTTACTTTCCAAAAAGAAGGTCCGCTCGACATGCGGATGAGCAACCTGCGCGGAATTACCGCCTATCAGGTGATCAATGAATATTCCTACGAAGATTTGCGCGATGTTATCTATCACTATGGCGAAGAGAGAAAAAGTCGTGAGATAGCACGTGAGATCATTAATCGCCGACCTATCGAAACGACCACTGAGTTGCGCAAGGCAGTAGAAGCGGTCGTACATGGACAATACCAAATTAAGAGCTTAGCCCGTGTTTTCCAGGGAATTCGTATCGAGGTTAACCGCGAGCTCGATATGTTGCGTAATGTACTCGAGCAATCGCTTGAGATCCTTAAGATCAAGGGACGTATTGTTGCAATCAGCTATCATTCGCTGGAAGACCGCATCGTCAAGAAATTTTTCAAGGCCGGAAATCACGAGGGGAAAATCGAAAAGGATTTTTATGGCAATAAGCTGACGCCCATACATGAGATCTCCGGCGGAATTATCCGTCCCACGGATGAAGAAATCGAACGTAATCCCGCTGCACGTAGTGCAAAGATGCGTGTTGCTGAGAAAATAGACCAACCGGAGGTATAAGATGCTGATCAAATCTCCGATGCGTAAAGAAAAAGTTAAACCCAACCGCCGTAACAAATCGGCCGGAAAGAAAAAGGATCGTACAAAAAAATCGTTTCGATCCAATGGTGGCGGCACATACGGCAAACGGATTCAAGCCGACAAAGAAAAGAAAAAGAAACTTTCGCTTCCACAGATTAAGCCCTGGAAGGTGATTGTGGGAGCTATTGTGATTGGTGCACTCGGAGTTTTATACCTGAATCATGTTTTTGCTACACAAAAATTACTGCAAGACGTTCAGAAGATGCAACGCAAGTATAACCAGGCTAAACGCATGCACAATGACTATAAATTGACCTACGATCAGATGATCGGTCCGTCAGAAATTTATCAGAAAGCTAAAGAGCATGGATTTGTGAATGGCGGCCCTGCGGAAAAAGTAATTGAGGTGCAAAAATAATGCGGGAAGAGCGCTCCTCCATATTGAACAGGATGTTTGTGGTGTTCGGACTGGTTTTGCTGGTCCCCTGTGCGATTGGACTGCAGCTTTTCCGCGTTAACTTTATCGCTGGTCCCAACCTCCGCCAACTCTGGAGCGAACAAGCGATCGATTATATCCCCATACCATCCCAACGCGGCAATATTTATGATAATGACGGCACATTGCTGGTTACAAATAGCACAGCCTATAAAGTGGCATTGGATCCCAAAATCAAAGGCTTGAAGCACTCACAAGTCCGTCAAATTTGCGATACCTTAGCAAGATATACCAATCAGCCGTCTAGTTATTATCTCGGAAAAATCAACTCCGCACCCAGTCGGTCTCGATATGTGGTACTCAACAAAAATGCCGATACGGAGGCATACGAAGCACTGCACCAGCTGGATATCCGGGGTGTTATCCTGGAAGAGAAATACAAGCGTCGCTATTGTTTTGGATCGCTTGCGGCCCATGCCCTTGGATTTGTGAACCACAATCTGAAAGGGATGACGGGACTCGAAAAATTTTATAACGACCAGCTGAGTGGTGAGGATGGCGTCCAGCAGGTCCGCCGAGAGCGCAACGGCCGCATCTATTCGTATGTCGGTGCGCCAAAAAAACAACCCCAACAGGGGCATTCGCTTTACACAACTATCGATGCCCATATTCAAGCAATTTTAGAAGAAGAACTTAAAGCCGGGATTGACCGAACGAACGCAAAACACGGTTCTGCAATTGTCATGGATCCCAGAACAGGAGCCATCAAAGCGATGGCGAATTATCCCACATTCAATCCCAATAATCCTGCCTCTCTTGACAAGATGAATCGTAGAAATTTTGCGATTTCGGATATGATCGAGCCCGGCTCGACTTTTAAACTGGTAACTGCAATCGCCGCCGTAGAGCAAGGCAAGGTTTCGTTTGATGAGAAGATCCATACGCCTAAAAGCGGCAAGCTTTTAATTCACGGGCAGTGGATGCGCGACCATGATCCGCTGGGCACACTTACGTTCCCTGAGGTCATTCAAAAATCATCAAATGTGGCCACGGCAAAAATTGCCATGCGGCTGTCGAAGGACACGTTCTACCAGTATGCACGCAACCTGGGATTCGGCACTCCCACCAATGTTGATTTGCCCAATGAAGAACCCGGAAAACTTCCGAAACCTTATGAATGGAGTGAAGTTTCACTACCATGGATGGCCATTGGCTACGAAGAACAGGTTACCCCGCTGCAACTGGCACAGGCTTACGCAGCCTTTGCAAATGACGGCACGATGATGCGCCCCTATTTGGTAGAAAAAATCGTTGACGGTGAAGATAATGTGGTTTGGCACCACCATGATACCGAAGTACGGCAGATCGCTAAAAGTGCGACCCTAAAGAAACTTTTTCCTGTTTTTAAAGGGGTAGTTTCAGACTCCGGGACAGCCAAACCTGCAGAAGTCAAAGGATTGTCGATTGCCGGCAAAACAGGTACTGCTCAAAAGTTCATTAACGGGCGATATAGAACAAAATACCGATCCTCTTTTGTGGGATTCTTCCCCGCTGAGCATCCCAAATATGTGTGCCTGGTGGTGCTGGATGATCCGGAAACCTATCCCCCGTATGGCGGTGAAACGGCGGGACCAATTTTCAAACATACGGCCAAACGTATTTCAGGACTCGATGATGATATTGAGAAAGAAATCATCAAAAATGAAGATAAAAATAAAGTCTGGGCCTATGCACCGGAGCTGAAGGGCTTGAAGAAGAAGGATGCCGAGGCTTTGCTTGATGATCAAAAACTGGCGTACAAAACAACAGGTTCCGGGAACTGGATTGTTAAGCAGCGTCCCAAACCCGGTTCTGAATTGACGCCTAAAGATGAAATTACACTTCAACTGGCTGCGCGGTCTCAAGTAGCGGATACTACGAAATTGCCGGACGGTTATTCCATTATTCCGAACGTATATCATATGAGCATGCGCAAAGCTACTGCTCTGCTAAACAGCCGGGGATTTGAAATTAAGATGATTGGCTCCGGAACGATCTATCGCCAATTCCCAAGGGCCGGCGACATGATGAAGCAAGGTCGCACCGTTACTGTTCGGGGCAAAGCCGACGGAATTAGAACACTGACATCAAATTATAAATCTACAGATTAACGCATTCGATTGACTTTTAACGAACTCATATCACTTTGCGAACCGATACACGTCTCCGGATCGGAGCCGAACAGCATCGGTATACTCACGCAAGATTCCCGTAAAGTGAATTCGAATAGCATCTTTATAGCGGTTCGCGGCTATAATGTCGATGGTCATTCATTTATTAAGGATGCGATTTCAAGGGGTGCTTCGGTCATCATTTCGGAAGAACCTGTAGATACCGAGGAAGAGATCTGCATTATCCAGGTGCCGGATACACGATCGCTGGTCGGTCCGCTGGCACAGGCCCTTAAAGGAGATCCCGCCGATAAACTGAATATTATCGGTATTACCGGCACCAATGGTAAAACGACTGTTGCAACACTTACATACCAAGTGCTTGAAAAACTGGGAACGACTCCATCTCTGTTAGGAACGGTGACCAAACGGATTGCCGGTAAAGAAACGGGAAGCAAACTTACGACATCCGATCCCATTGAACTGGC
>Ga0102944_1001130_pt1 | contig 18456 bp, 11 predicted proteins | sample SalPonD_shore_MG_FD_78172 | JGI IMG/M metagenome (GOLD analysis project Ga0102944, IMG submission 78172) | Salt pond soil microbial communities from South San Francisco under conditions of wetland restoration - Salt Pond MetaG... | ecosystem: Environmental > Aquatic > Marine > Intertidal zone >...
AAATAATACGAGATTTTCTGTTTCATCCTTTTGGATAACGGCGGCTATGGTTTCATTTTTAGGATTCCAGGATGGTTCATAAATCCGTTTACCGTGAGTCAGGCGTTTTTTCTTCCGTGTCTTTAGATTATAGATATAAAGATCCCGGTAACTTTCACCGTACTTCGTGAGAGCATGATTGCTGTAGACGATACGATTGCCATTGGGAGAGAAATCAATACCGGCTTCATCAATTTTGATACCGGGATGAATCGCGGCGCCGTCACTGTACGTATTATCCCGGTCGAAATGAAGATTATCCACTCCTTTAAAAGCCAGTTTCGATGAATTATTATCCAGATCCCGAACATAAAGATCTACGCGGTAGGTATCCCGGCCTTTATTAGACAGATAAGCTACCGAGTGGCCATCAGGGGAGAAGACAGGATTCAAATTATAGAATCCTTTGGGCTCGAGAGTGTCCGCCGGCGTCCATTTTAAATCTCTGACAGCTTTTCCATACATCGTTTGCAAGGTATCTGTCCACTGTTGATAAAGTGTATAACCATCGGTTCCGGTTGCTATTTTCAAAGCCTTTGAGATGTCATTTACACCTTTTTGAGATAAAGCTTTGGATAATTTATAGAGTACATTTTCACCAAAACGGTTTGCCAGGTAACGGACAAATGCAAATCCCTGGTTGTATACGACTTCCCGTTCAATACTTGTCTTGGAACTGAAATTACCCATATCAGGCAGGGATAACAGTGAGTGATTGAGGACACGTGTACGTAAAACCATATCGCGGTGGCTGTCCCAATTATCGTAATGAAGGCCAATACGCTGAAACTGAGCAGTGCCTTCGGCCAGCCAACCCGGGATACTGATACTGGCGAAGGGCAGGGTAATGACTCCCTTGGGATAACCATATAGAACATCGGGACGCCGGACATTTTCGTATGTCAACCATTGCAGATAAATCGCCGGAACGCTCCTGTTTCGCTTCATCGACTCCTGTATCTGGATCATGTGAGTAAACTCATGGGTAATGACATTCCGGAACCAATTATGAGTACCTCGTAACGGCATATCCAGTGCCGGAACCCAGATATCAATCATATTATCAAAAAAATAGGTGGCTCCGTTGGCATAATCCTGCCGGTCTATCAACACAATACTGATTTTACTGTCAGGCTGATGATGATACAGTTTGGTTATCGGTCCGTATACTTCTTCAGCTACCCTCGAAACCACTTGTGCTGTCCGGCTGTTCCCTTTCTGAAAATGAATTAGGAAATGTTTACTCTCCAGGGTATACCATTTTAGTTGGTTTTGAGGATAAAAGTAATCGAACGGACTTTCCTGAGCCTTGCTTACCCATGGAGTCAGCGAGAACAGAATCAATAAAACAAGTGATGAAAGGGTGATATGTAATTTATTCGACATCAATGGATAACAGCGATTTTTATTAATTTGCTTTCTGTCTGATTTCCCATGGCAGCACGAATTCTGGCATAATATACTCCATTGCCCCAATTATTTGTAGAGATCCTTATTTCCTGGGGAACCCTGCCGGAACTGGTTACTGTACGATCAAATAACGTATTACCGCTCATGGTAATAATGGTTATGTGAACATTGGCCTGGCCATTTGTCTCATATCGCACATACGTTTCTTCATTAGCCGGATTGGGCCAGTTATATGTTTCATTCTTATTCAGAATCCTGAACTGTTTGACAATGGAACCGGTCAATTTATTATGGGAGTATACTTTATTAAAATCTCCATTACCATATTGAGATGCCCACTGAACATTTTGAGATTTTGGAAAATGCCAGGCCCTGACATCACCGTTCGGACTTACGGCATAAAGCGTATTATTAAAAAATACCGGGTGGACGGGATCCGTATCTTGTGAATTCATATCACCAACATAAAGTGGAAAATTTGGCAATTCATTCATTGATTTATCATAACCGTTTATGGTATAAGAGATACTGTCACGGGCCTCAACTAACACATCTGGTTTGCCATTCCCGTCAATATCCAGAATTAATGGCGTTCCGGAAAAATGTGTACCACCGGGAGCGTCTTTAGGGAATCCTGATAAAATACCGCCATTCCTATTACGGGCTATGAGCTGATTCGTTTTGGTATCAACATAGATAACATCAATATTCCCATCGTCATTAACATCAGCAAAAGCGGGCCAGTTGAAATCGGTTGACTGGATTAACGGAGCTGCTGTATAATTTGCATTTCCACCGTTCGAATTTGACTCAATTAAAAACAAATCGTTATCAAAGAGTGCAAACCAAGCCGGTTCATTTTTATTATCCATGATTAGAGAACCGGTATATCTTCGTTTGGAAGAGATAATCCCAAACGTATTTTGATTATGATAGCCCTGGTTGGATAATTGAAATAGATTATCTGACAGGTAAGAATAAACACCACCAACCGGTTTGGACGTTTGTCCGGCGGAAGCTTTAACCGGCAATGTTGAACCGTCTTTAATCAGCAGATGTTGTTTGGTATAATCGAAATTCAGCGTATCGTCATAATCAGAGCTGATAAATCCATTACTCGAAGCGATATCTTTATTTTCCCAAAGGGTATTCCAGGTATTGTTTTGATAGGTGAATGCCACTGTCGATCCGGTGTCGGTAAGTGCCGTATTATGTGTAAGGATCAAATATTTACCAACATAAGGTTGATCCGGATAGGGGTAATCTATGGTTGAAAGATGGTGTGAGCCGCCTTTTTTCAGGTCGATACTGTATGTTTTCTGAGGGGAGGGGATGATCAGTAAGGTATCGGTGTTGTTTGTATAAATGCTCAATCCCAAAGGATAACGTTCATTATATACTTGTGTATTCTCAATGTTGTTGCCAATGGTTGTAGTATCCTGTAGGATCTTTTCCTTGGAAAACCAGCCTGGTGAAGTGGCTTTGGCCCTGAAACTTGCAACCGGTTGATTCGCTGAGAAATCATAAAACTCAAAAAAGCTTGGGCTTCCCGTATTACTTCGATTATTGGGATGTGTATTCATACCGAATTTATTCTGATAAAGCTGTAAGGTATCACCATTCTGTGTGATGGATGAAGCATCATTGCCATTCCACCAGAAATCGAAGGGATTACCACCGGTTACGGAGCTCAGGAAAATGCTTAATGATTTATGGCCGATATCCTGCGCACCGTCAGCTTCCATTAAGTTCACACCTTTACGATCGATATTATTATTAACAGCATTTTGAGTAATTTTTTGCCGGATAATACCATTATCGATGTGCCATATTAGAATACCGCCATTCAATACCCGTTCACTTGTAATCCCATTATTAATGTTTCCTTCATCTAATCCTCCGGGAAGGCTCCAATCAAAATTATTGACATTAACCACAACGCCGGCTTTTAGTTCACCGGTAATACTATCAGGGTACTGGGCATTAAAATGATCTTTGTCAGTAAAATGTTGTGTGATCTGTTTTCCACCGGGCTGTTGTATGGTTACAGTAAGACCGTTGTTATCAGGGTCCCGATGCCTGTTCTCGACCAGGAAATATTCGTCGTTTGAGATGCGTTCCCTGGCGATACTATGCGGTTGGTGAAGTGATGCCGCCGGGAGTTGTATGGCCTGATCAGGATTCAATGATATATCAAAGGGCTGTTGCCAGCCGAGAAATATTTTCTCCCATGCTGATGGCTCCGGTGGGAAAAGTCCGAGATACGAAAAGAAGCTTTCGGGATCCATTAAGCCAAACCGACCGATACCTGAAGCCCCTGTTTGGGTATTAAATAAATCCGGTAACCCGAGATGACTTCCGATGGTGGCACAAAGCAACCCGTTAATAGAGAACTGCAGCAGGAAACGGGTATTCGTTATATCTGTTCCCAGATGGGACTCCGTTTCCGGCATTATAATGGAATTGGTAATATAAATATTTCCATTATCGACCGGAAATCCTTTAAAATTTGATTCATTAAGCAGTTTGCCAAGAGACTCACGACTCAGATAAAGCGAGGGGATATCCTGCGGAGTATGATCCAGTGATGTTCCCGTAAAATCAAATTCTCTTCCGGTACCGGCATGAAATATAACAAATACAGTATTTGCCCCTTGTAAACCGGATGTATCGAAACCACCATCCTGGTTTACTTTTTGCCAGGTATCCCTGACCAGGTCGGCGAGTTTATAATTTTGGGCATCCGTATCACCAAGCGGGGCATAGGCTTCCATTTTTTTGTTTAGATGGTACACCCTGGGTAGTAAACGGTACTGTATCTGTAACTTACCTCCGGACACTTTTTCAAAATAGTTTTTTGCGAACTCAAGATGCGCCAGAAAGTAATTACGATCATGCGGCAGCGGATCTATTTTTACATTATCAGGTGAAAAATAACCACTTTGGGTCGTGTCTTTAATTGCAGTACCGAATTTACCATTCCCACTGGTAAAACGATTTTGATCTGCCTGGAAATCAACCATCACACCTACGATGTGGAGTACTCCCGTCGTTGGGATATTACCCTGTTGCAAGGCCCCTGCATCGGTAGCAAGGTTTCTCGCATATGTAATTCTATTAAGTCGTTGCTGACCAAATGAATCATTACTAATAAAAAGGAGCAGAAGCAGGCACATAACAGCCGTACTTCTGTTATTGATAGATCCCAAAAGCATTAAATAGGAATTACTGCAGATTGTTAATTATATGTTTAAAAGTATCGAAAATCGAATGGTATTGGATAGCGGGCTATTTTGTTCTACGGTATAAATATAACTGAAATCCACACCAAAAATATTATAACGAAGTCCGGCTCCAAACGTAACATAACGTCGATCACCATTTTTCGGGGACTCATAGAAATAACCTGTTCTCAGTGCAAATTTTTGATCATACCAGTATTCAATACCCGTACCTATCATTATCTGATCTAACGGGCTTAGAGTAACATATTTAGTTCCGTCATAACGGGTGTAAGAGCCCCAGGAGTCAAACAATGCCTTACCCAGTGGCATGGAATGTCCGGATGTATCATTACGAGCAATCAGCTTGCTGAAATCGTTAGCGATCGTAATAGTATTATAACCGTCCTTATCCAGGTTCATCGTGTACGACCAACCGACTCGCAGGATAGTTGGCAGGGGGTCTTTTTGGGCGTTATCGGAATATTGAATACCGGGGCCCAGGTTTGATAAATCGAAACCGGCGTTCAATTGGGCTTTTCGGTTAGCAACCTTAAAAGGACTCGATTTATATAAACTGGAAATATCGAAACTCACACTTGTACCGATTCTGGCCTGTTGCCCACCAACCGTTATACTGGTAGGTACGAGGTTACTATAAATGAAACGGGCACCGGTACCAATCGATAAGTGTTTGTTGAGTTTAAAACCATATGCGGCGCCAAGAGCGAATTCATAACTCCTGAATTTGCCCAGGTTATTACCTTTTTCATCTGTGTATTGTTGTTCCCCGAGGTTCAGGAATGTTACATCAGCACCAATGGTTCCGATTCCGTCTACATAGTATTTCCCCACAAGAAAATCATAAAAAAGGTCTGTATTAAACTGAGGCAGCCAATTTGAGTGAGTGATACTGACCTGATTACCGGTTTGAAATCCTAACCCTGCCGGGTTCCAGTAAATTGCTGAGGCATTGTCGGCCAGAGCCACATTGGCATTCCCCATACCGGCAGCTCTCGAATCAGGTTCAATTTGCAAAAATGGAACAGATGTTATACTAACTTGTGCCAATCCACGACTGATGGCGATAAATGTTAGCAGAGTGGTTAAAAGGAGGTATTTACTAAGCTTATTCATTGTCATGCTTCCTGCTTACTTTTATTTAATATATGGATTTTTATCCATTTTATTAGGTTAACAAAGTGTGTTATTAATGTATGATCACAAGTTTTTCAATTTTCTGTACCGATTGCTCTCCTTTGGGAGTATCTGCTTTCACTCTTACCGTATACAGATAGGTTCCCGTTGCCAGACGGTCGTTATCATCATCACGGCCAAACCAATCGATACTTACATAGGGTGAACTGGTAATGATGTCATCTCTTTCAAGATGCGCCACCGGCCTTCCGCTTAATGTGTAAATTCTGATATTAACATTCATGGGGTTACCCGGTTGATTATGTTCAATGATGAACCGGGTTTTATTATTCATGGGATTCGGAAAATTATAAACTCTGCGTATCGTGAGTTGATTACTTTGGGCTACTTTGAATGATATCTCTGAAGTTGACGGGTTATTATAAACATCCCAGGCCCTGATGGTAAGGGTGTAATCACCGTTAGCGAGATTATCAAATGGGTAGACGATTTTACCACTCGTAAAATCATTCAGATTACTCGTATAGTAATCATTCAATACAATTGTCTTTTCCGGTTTATCCGGGCTGTCAAGTTTGGCAATAAGCTGGTGCCCCACACCGGTCCCCGTTGTATTTATACCCGATGGATCTTTCAGGTCGACGATCAGTTTCGGAGAATTATTTACGAGGCTGCCGTCCATAAATGTTTGATTATTCAGATAAACATCCATTTTGGGCCCTTTTTTATCACTTGCCGCATTCGGATTGGTACCGCCAAGCGTGAAATCAGCAAATTCGCCGGAAGCATCAGTACTGGGTTCCTGTGCATATAACAGTATCTTACCCTTTTTGCCGGAATATGAAATATCCTTGGGAACAATGAAATTAGCAGTAAAATGTCCGTTTTTAACACTGGCCCGGCCATTGAAAAGAATATCATTCTGAACCTTATACCGGCAATTCTTGAGAAAGCAACCGAACGTTTGTTCCCAACTGCGATCCGGTAATTTCACATAACGGCTGGCATCGTAAACACGGATATTGACCTGACCGTCAAAACCGGTATTTACGGTACTGTCACTATTGATAACATTTCCCTGAATATTAACATGATCCAGGGCACGAATATTCAATGTTGTATCCTGCAAATTAGTGACATTATTTATACTCGTAATATTCATCTTCCGTTGCGGCAGGCCAATACGCATGGCAGGATCGCCCAAAAGAATAAATTTCCGGCTGTTAAAACTGGGACCGGCCGTTCCTGTTATTTTGGTGAGCCGGTATATATTTCCAAGGGTACGAGGTTCCTTCGTTTGGGGATTACGTGAACTCATGTACCGGGTTAAAATCCGGTTTAGTCCAAAATTCAGACTATTTGGATCGGAACTCGTATAAACGACACGGGTTGTCGTGAAAGCGGCAGCCATCCCGCCATCGGGCCAGAAGACCGTCTGTTCGGCACCTGACTGCTGATCCGTGTCATCATATCTCCCAAATTGACAAGTGGCCGTTACGAAGATCGAAAGTTTATTCTTGTTATGGAATCGATTGACATAATTGGATACAAACAGTCGTTCATCGCTGAGAACCTGCTCTGCTCCATGTCCGGAATAATTGATCACCAGTGTACCATTATTGATACTATTGATAAATGCATCGGTGGCCTGAGGGATTCGACGGCCGGCTGTTGTGTTCTCAACCGGGTAACTGAATTCATAGATCTTATTAACGTGCAGGCCTTCATCACTATTCTCAACAATGGAAGCGGTTGAATCGGCATTCAAAACATGAAGATCCCTGTTTTGATCTGGATTGGGATAATCATCATCAGCAACGAATGTGAACAAAGTCTTCCAGTCGCCTTCATCACTCGTATTATCGTACGATTCGATCTTATTTAATGCGGTTTCGGCATCTTTAACAGTCTGTACGGGGATTCGGCCTACGCCAATGTCCAGTAATTCAATATCATTTTTCCAGGTACCCTCGTTATTGTCCAATAATCCGTAATAATCGTCGCTGGCAAAACTATCGATGCGTTGAAGGGATTCTTCACTTTCGTAGGTAAAGACATAATTCGTCATTTTAGCATCTTTAACAATGCCCTTATAATCATAAGTCGTATTACCGAAAAGAAGCAGGTACTCGGGTAACCTGTCCGTATTATTTCCCGCTCTTAAATATAGAAATCGCATAAAATCACGTATGGCGACCGGGTCAGGAACACCACCGGAATATTCATTGAAGATCTGACTTTGGGTCACTACCAAAGGACGTAAGCCGTTATGATTTTTCCTGTAATTGGCTAATTGTTTGGCCTGATCTAAAAACTTTTCATTCGTAACGATGATATAATTGGGATAATCACTGATAGCATGCAGATCCTGATTGGGCACTACCGTGCCTTTTTCGGGCGCATAAAAAGTTGTCTGAGCAATTAGTTGCAGCCCCGGATTCGCATTATAAATACAGTCGAAATCTTTATTGCTGGCTGTTACGGACAATAATTTTGGATTTACGGGATCGGTGACATCCATTACAACGGGCTGTTCTGAAAAGCCCGTTAAAACATAATTACCAATATCACCTGATTGGCCATCATGGGGGGAGAAGAAATATAAGCGTCCGTTTTTAGGAGTGAGTTTTCTGTCGATGTTAATTTGAATCCAATCGAGCCATCCTTTGGCACCCGAGGATGAATTACTAAATGTTGCATTAACATTGATGATATCCTTATCAGCCGTGAAGTTACTTACTGTCGCAGACAGTGTGCTTTCATGTGCTGAATAACCTGTTTCACCATTTATATTATTTATAGACTGAATATACACTTGCCCGATAGATTTGCTATCTGTATTAGCATAAAATATGGTCGATGTCTCTGCCTGTGCGGCGAATCGTATTTGAAAATCAGCCGGTTGATTCTGAATAATACCCGGGATGGTATCCTGAAAAACTGACTGGGTCCGCGCAAAGCTTTCATTCGTAAAAGTTTGTCCAAGCCATTGTGTACCTGATTTCATATCACTTTCCGACTTTGTCAGTTCCTGTTCTTTCCAAATAAAGTCCCGAAAGGTATTTATGGTACGATTGGCAGTTAACCCGTTATTAGATGGTTTAAGCCGTTCGCCATTTTGATCAGCCACTGTTAAAAAAACATAGTTATAGTTACTGTACGGATGAACGCGGTGGGAATAACTATTAGAATTGGAGTTGTAGATAGTGCGGTTAGGGCTATTGCCATAAAACAGGATATAGTCATTATTATTGAATTGGCCGTCACTTTCACCCTTAACAATTATGGGGATCTGTTTGAATTGGGGCCGGGGAGTTGAATTGGGATGCGGTAGTTCATAGCCATCGGTTCCCCATATTTGAATCTTTCGCGGATCAATATTATTGACATCAATACCTAAATCGCTCAGATATGAAGAGGTGATTTTATAGATGCCGTTTTTTCGAACAGGTATTTTATACCATGTGCCGGTGGCCAGGGGAGATTTTTGTGTGGCAGCTACTCCAAATTCATCATTCAGTGTTTTTGGAAGGACTGATTTCGGTTTGTAACCGGATTTATAAACCCTGATTTTGAGGTATTTGGTAATGAGTGTCTTATTCCCGGTAGATGGCCTGCTTATTCTGATGTGCAAGCTGGCAACCGGTCGTTTCCGGTATATACCTTTACTAACGACCTGAATAAGGGGTTGAACACTTGATACGGATTTTTGTTTATAGGTCGGTTTCCCGGTACTTACAGGCACGATAACCTGTTCAAGCACGCGGTATACATCATTACCACTATAATATGGAATGAGTATATCAATAGGAGGCCCTGATTGCAGACTATCATTTGTTATGACATAATCCGTAAAATTGGGTGTCTGATCAGCGATTTGTAATGATTGCGCTGTAACATCGACTGATGTTGCCAGGAATAACACTACTAATCCACATAAATAATATGGTATACTCTTAGAGCTCAATTAGAAAAGACTGACTGCGATTAATAAGTTAAATGTGTTAAAAAGTGAGACGAAATCTATAAGACAGTAACAATATATCGCAATAAGCTCTGTAGTTTGATCAGTGTTGGTTTTCTCTTATTCGAGGGATAACTTAGCTTCTTGAAAGAATATAATCAAGATATAACATGCATATTAATAGATTATATTAAAATATCAATAAAATAACGTTCTATTATGGCCTCACATATATTTAACGTGAGGTTCATTTAAGCTTATAATCTATCAACTTAATAAAAGTAGCTGTTAAATTAGATTATTCTATGACCACCGACAACCGCCCACCGACGACAGAGAAATGTCCTGATATTCATTAAACATTATTTATTCTGAAAAACCGTATAATCAACGTGAGTTCGGTATCGGAATCATGCTTTATGCATCAAAACAGCTCTGTGTCGTCGATGATCAGTCGTCCGTCGTCAAGATATGTTATATTTTCACAGGTCGTATTCTCAATGTAATTATTACAACTCTGCGATTCTTATCCAAACCTCACGTTAATTTAGTAATAATAAGAACACGAATTACATAGGTGTTTTAAGTATGTTTAAATGAAGATGGACCATCGATTTTAGACAAGATGAATAATTGCTGTCTTTGGTCTATGGTCCATCTTCACATATTTTTATCACTTCTGCATGGCGATCGGCTTAATCCATCATTTCAACAACCATAGCAGATGCACCGCCACCACCGTTACAAATACCGGCACATCCTAATTTACCTTCTGTTCTTTTCAGTGCATGTAAAAGAGTTACGAGAATACGTGCGCCAGAACAGCCAATGGGGTGACCGATACTTACCGCGCCACCGTGAATGTTTACTTTTTCAGGATCCAGTTTCAGTAATTGATTATTGACGAGGGAAACAACGGAAAATGCTTCGTTGATTTCCCATAAATCCATTTCTTCCTTTTTCTTTCCGGCGCGTTTAAGAGCTACAGGAATAGCATCGGCGGGAGCGGTCGTAAACCATTCGGGTGCTTTCGCCGCACTTCCCTGTCCGATGATTCGGGCCATTGGTTTTAAACCCAGTTCATTTGCCTTGTCTTCCGACATAACCAAAAGAGCGGCGGCACCATCATTGATGGTACTTGCGTTAGCAGCAGTAACCGTACCTTCTTTCAGGAATACAGGGCGTAACTTGGGAATCTTATCGAAATTGACACGATTAACTTCCTCATCTTTATCAACTTCAGTTATGTTGCCCTTACGGTCTTTTACCTGGATTTTGACGATTTCATTGTCGAAATATCCCTCTTTTTGGGCTCTTTGTGATCTCTTATACGACTCAATGGCGAAGTTATCCTGATCCTCACGTGAAAAACCACATTCTTTGGCACAAATCTCTGCCGCATTGCCCATATGGAAATCTTTATAAACGTCCCAAAGCCCGTCTTTGATAATTCCATCAACAACCTGTCCATGGCCCAGACGGGAACCAAAACGTTCTTTTGGCAGATAGTATGGTACATTACTCATGCTCTCCATACCGCCTGCTATGATAATATCGGCTTCGCCGGATACTATTTGGTTGTACGCGTACATCACAGATTTCATCCCTGAAGCACACACTTTGTTCACGGTGGCACTCGGGGTCAGTTCGGGAAGACCGGCTTTTAATGCCGCCTGACGAGCAGGTGCCTGACCAATACCGGCTGTGAGTACATTTCCCATGATGACTTCATTTATATCTTCGGGTTTTACCCCACTGCGTTTTAATAAAGCCTGAATAACAGCAGCTCCGAGTTCGGGAGCGGTAAAAGAGGCTAAACTACCACCGAACGACCCTACTGGTGTCCGGGCAGCCTCTACGATGACTACATTTTTCATAATAGACGAATATGTTTTGAATTAAATATTTTAGTGAATAGGTAATAGGTTTTTATAAGTCTCCCAATTTTTCCAAAAATACATCAAAGAAACAACAATACTCAGGTTGTCTTGACCGCGGACGACAGGCCATCGATGACTGCTGTTTGTTACCGGACATTGAAATAAATATGAGGGATGACGATGGCTTATCCTCATTATTTTGCCCATGTATATCTGCGTCTTTAGTATCATCCGCATTCTATTGAAATTAGTTATATGGAATTAAGTTAAGATATTATAAATTTGATTCATCTCTCCAGTGAAAAAGTTTCCAGGCACTGGTTGAATCAGGCCGGACCAACACAAAATTAGCTGATCCGTCCGTATGCAGGACATCCGAATTTTTCAGAACAATAGCCAGGTTAAAACGCCGGATAACCTGTGCCTGGGTTTTGGTATTATTTATAATCTGGCTGATAATATTATTCCATTGTAATTGTATATCTTCACTCTGATTAAACATGTTATATGTTGAAGTCATTTCTTCATCACGTCCCCATGATACATCCACATTATGTTCGTAATCACGATAAGTAAATGTGAAATTTCCCTGAATCAAAGGGCCATAAAGCGTTGTATCGCGCAATTGGTAGGCATTTTTGAACCGCGTAAAAAAACCGTCAATAGTCCTTGGATTCCCCAGGGGATCCTGTTCTCCGGTGCCTTGCATTTCGGCAGGAGCAAAAGGATTAGTACAGCTAATCAATAACAGGCATCCTATTGTAACGGTTATGAGCGATATGTGCCATTCAATATTACGCAACAGATCATTTACACATGAGAAAATGCCTCATCAAGGTCGTTTATTAAATCTTCAGCATCCTCGATACCAACAGAGAGCCGGATAAGCGAATCTTTGAGTCCGGATTTTTCCCTGACATCCTTTGGTATTGAAGCGTGGGTCATTGAAGCCGGGTGTGAGATAAGTGATTCCACGCCGCCAAGACTCTCAGCAAGAGCAAAGTAATGAGTATTCTTCATAAATGTATGGGCTTTCTCTATGGAATCATCTTTTAATGAAAATGAAACCATTGCTCCAAAATCATTCATCTGCTTGCTGGCTATTTCATATTGTGGATGCGATTTCAATCCCGGGTAACGCACCTGCCCGACTTTATCATTGGTAACCAAATAATCGGCAATCTCCTTTGCATTATTACAGGCACGTTCCATACGGACGGAAAGTGTTTTGATTCCACGCAGTGTCAGATAACATTCCATGGGCCCGGGAATACCACCTGTTGTTTTCACCTGGAAACGGGCATTTTCCATAATTTCTTTGTTAGAACTGCAGATAGCGCCGCCAATGATATCGGAATGCCCCCCAAGATACTTGGTCATGGAGTGAATCACGGCATCGGCGCCAAGTTTTAGTGGTTGCTGCAGGTAAGGTGAAGCAAAAGTATTATCGACGGCTGTCAGAATACCTTCGTTTCGTGCAAAATCTGTTACGATTTTGATATCTACAATATTGAGCAGGGGATTCGTTGGTGTTTCGATCCAAATTAACCTGGTTTGGCCCTTTTTGGCAGCTTCCACGTTTGAGATGTCAGTCATATCCACAAAACTGAACTTTATGCCATAAGGCTCAAACACCTGGGTGAACAAACGATATGTTCCGCCATAAAGATCATTGGATGCGATAACATGATCACCCGGTTTGAGCATTTTTAACATGGCATCGATAGCGGCACAGCCACTTGCGTAGCAGGCACATTCATCAGCTTCTTCCAATCCTGCAACCATTTTTTCAAGTGCGGTACGTGTAGGATTACCAACCCGTCCGTAATCATAGCCTTTATTAACATTGGGAGCTTCCTGCACATAAGTGGATGTCTGAAATATGGGCGGCATCACAGCGCCCGACGTTTCCTCCGCTTTTTGTCCGGCATGAATGGTTTTCGTGTTAAATTTCATAGTCTCTTAGTATTCTTAATAGTTTAATTTTACAGAGACAAAATAAACTAAAAAAGCTCATTCTAAAAGAAGAATGAGCTTTTAAAAAAAGAATCAGGATTGTTGTTGAAACTTCTTATATGCCGTATCGGCTTTCTGTTTCATACCGAGATAATGATAGACTTTATAAAGTATTTGCCAATATCCGGGCGATTGGGGCTGATTTTGGGCGACTTTTTCAAGATAGGGGAGTGATTCCTTGAATAGTCTCTGAGCTTTTGCTGAATATAGATCGGATAGTTTCTTTTCATGAATCAGATCTTTAATTGTTAAATATTCTGATCCGTAATCGTGATAGAGGATTCCAAGGGCATACGTAGTATTGATGTTCGTGGAATCAAGAGATTGTGACTGCAATAATTGATTTTCAGCATCGTCAAAATATTTCTGTGCTGAATTTTCAATCGAATTGGCAGAATCGTTTAAGGCTTTATATAAATTATCCTTTTGAGAACCATTGTCGCTTAACTGCTCCATCCGTTTCCTGATATCTATAAGATTACCCATATATGTTTGGCCTATAGAATATAGTTGAGTTCCATATGCCAGCCTGTAATCAGCATTTTTAGGATCTTTATTTATAAGCCTTTTTATAAGTGTAGCGGCTTTTTGATGATCTTCATTGGCTAAATAGGCATTTTCCAGTCCGTGGAGTAGATTGATATTACCGGGATCATTTTCCAATGCTTCCTTATAAGTATCAATGGCATGATCATATTGCTGATTCTCCAAATACAGGAAGGCAAGCCTTTCAATATTATTCTTTGTATGTTCGCTATCTTTGGAAACGGCTGTTTCCATGGCTGTTACAGCTTTGCTCAAATCACCTAATTTGTAATATACTTCCGATTCTACTTTGTATGTGATTCCACTGTCGGGTTGTATGATGGTAGCATTTTCTAAGTATAGCAATGACTTATTAAGGTCCTGTTTCGAAAGAGTGCTGTCATTTTTTAAGATACGGACACCCTGATTATGTTCATGACTCCATGAATCTGTCAGGATTTGATCGATCTTAAAGTAATTTTTATTTTTTTGCGATCCGCTATCATCAAGATTCCTGAATTGGGTAAAGGCATCTCTCATCTCAGAAAACAAATGACTACTCTGGGCAGGGTTATTTTTTTCCAGCGCCATTTTATTCAAGATAAACCCTTTGTAAAAATAAGCCTCTGCATTACGAGGTTTTTTTTCGATAGCTTTATTAATAGAGTTGAGTGCTTTGGAGTAGTTTGCCTGATTCAGGTTTAGTTTGGCAACCTGAAAATTATTGGAATTACTACAGCTAAAAAAGAACCCGAAGGCAAGAACAAGTCCTGCCATTCGGGTGATATGCTTTATCATAAATATCTGAATTATTAAAAGATTTTAGAATCGGTGATAAAATCTTTATTACGATAACGCGAACTGATTATTGCATGCCGGCTTTTTTCATTGCTTCCTGTGCTTTTTTATTCATACCCAAATTGGTATAAACACGGAAGAGTGAACGCCAGTAATCCTTGTTATCAGGGGCAATATCAGTAGCCTTTTTGTAATAAGGTAATGCTTTTTCGAGCATTTGTTTTGCTTGTTTATCAAGCTCGGAGGCCTTTTTATTGTCTTCGGTGTTGTTACGAATCTTAATCAATGCAGCCGCACGGTTCTGGTAGATCACACCTAATGTATGATAAGCATCAGCCGATTTTGGCCTTAAATCAACAACTTTTTTGAGTTCTTTTTCCGCTTGTTCAGTCTGATTTTGAATCTTTTGATGGAGTTGTTGATTCTCTTGTTCTAACTGAGAAATCTGGTCTTTAAGTTTACTTTGCTCTTGTTTATTGTTTGTTTTCTTCAATTTTTGTTTGAGATCAAAGATCTTGTCATAATTTGAAGAAAACTTGTCGTTGAGTTTTAAAACAAGCTTATAGATCTCGGTACCATAAACAAGGTGATATTGAGCATTGTTTGGATTCGTTTGAATAAGTGATTTCACAGCATTTATAGCATTTTGATCATCACCCTTAGCCAAATAAGTATTGGCGAGCTGTTGAACAACCTTGATACTGTCAGGATACTGTTGTTTTGCTTGTTGTAACACACTTAGAGCCTGATCATAATTCTTATCCTGATCGTAGAAATTGGCCAGTCTCAGATAGTACTGCGGTTTAACTTTAGGATTTTTCTTGATAACCGTATGAAGAGCATCCTGAGCTTTTTTCAAATCATGATCCATATAATAGACTTCTGATAATACTTCGAATGATAGTAAGCTATCAGGAGCTATCTCGGTAGCATTCTTGAGATGTGCAATGGCATTTTTGATATGTCCGGGTGCACGAGCGCTGTCGCCGGTAACCAATTTAATAGCAGTATTGTGTTCCTGGGTCCAATGCTGGACAAGACTCATTTTCATCAGGTAAGTTTCTTTGCCTGATTTGTCCTGAGTGGCATATAATTTTTTGGCATGGTTGTATGCTTCTCTCATTCTCTTGTACAGATCTGTACGATCGGCCGGATTTGGCTTTGAATCAGCCATTTTTGAGAGTACATATCCCTTGTAGTAATAGGCTTCCGGATCAGTGGAATCTGCTTTTATAGCTGCATTGGTAGCGGCTAAAGCTTTTTGAAAATCTTTATTCTTTAAGTTAAGCTTAGCAGTTTCAATATTCGGATTAGATGCTTGGCAGGCGTACATCATAAAAATGGATGCTATAGCTACCAAAACTGGCTTAAAATATTTTCTCATAATCCTGGGTTAAAAATATTCGTTTTAATTAATGTTTATATTGAGTAGAAGTTAACATTCAGAATATAGTTCCGCAATATATTTATGTTAAATGGCTTTTAGGGTCTGTTAACTTTCAATCAGTTTAACTATAAAGTTTGACAATAAGTCGTATTTTATAAGGGATGTTTACAAACTCGACATATAAGATTATGCGAAGGCCAGGTCTGCGTTACCTTATGGTCGAAGGGGATGATGTAAATGCTTCACCTTTGGTCATGCTTCACGGTATGTTTGGCGGGCTCAGCAATTTCGATCGGCTGATATCTTTGCTAAAGCAGGAAAAACGAACAATAATAGTTCCTGAAATTCCTCTTTACGACACAAATAACAGGAGCCTCACTGTCCAGCGTCTTTCTGAATGGGTGTTTGATAATATCATATATGGCCTTGGGTTGGATGACATTATATTATTAGGAAATTCACTGGGCGGACATATAGCCCTCGAATGTGCTCTGAAAGAACCACGAAAAATAAAGGGGCTGGTCCTGACCGGTAGTTCCGGATTGTTTGAAAGTAATTTTGGGTGTTCCAGGCCGAGACGGTTCGATCGGGATTATATCAGGGAACGGGCTTCAATGACTTTTTATGAGGATGATGTAGAGGATTCGACCATTGACGAGATCCAGCAGATATTACGAAACAGGCTCAAACTTATGAAATTATTGAAAATTGCCAGGTCTGCCCATGATTACAATATGGAAGCGTTTCTCGGCGATATCCGCCAGCCCTGTTTATTAGTCTGGGGGCGTAATGATGTGATTACACCACCGGAAGTCGCCAGATCCTTTTTCCGGAGCCTGCCTAATTCAAAATTAGTATGGATCGATAAATGCGGACATGCCCCCATGATGGAGAAACCGAACGAGTTTGCCGTTTGTTTATCGGATTTTCTTGATGATATTGAACCCATAAAGATGAATTATTCAACTACAGAACGAGGGAATATTGTTTATGATGGAGAAAGAAGTTATTTACACCAAAAATGCACCTGACGCTATTGGCCCGTATAACCAGGCTATTGTATATAACGGTACAATTTATTGCAGCGGTCAAATTGGGATCACGCCCGGTAACGGCGAATTAGCAGGCGATACGGTAAAAGAGCAAACATATCAGGTCATGAAAAATCTGGAAATGGTATTGAATGCCGCAAAATCAGAATTCTCTAAAGTATTGAAGTGCAGCATATTTCTGGCCGATATGAATGATTTTACGGAAGTAAATAAGATTTACGGAGAATATTTCCAGGATAATCCGCCGGCCAGGGAGACTGTTGCGGTAAAGAGCTTGCCCAAAAATGCGTTAGTGGAGATCAGTTGTATCGCATATCAGTAATAGTAAACGGCAAACAGGAAAAGAGTCGGTAGTTTTATTTTTCAGTAGTTTTATACACGATATGCTGATAACGGTATTTCAACTTTTTATCAATTTATAAGTCCGCTTCTCCAGTCTTCGACCTGTGAGTAAAAAGAACGCTCGTAATAAATATTACGGACCAGTAAATAGTGTGTGAAAGGAAAGTGTCCCCCGGAATTGTAGACTTTCCTGAAGTAAAACTCACCGGATAAATTATCTGAGTGAGATGAATAATGCCAGACCATTCCTTCCACATCCCGTTCCACATAAGAAGGGGGGCCGTACAGAATATATATCATACCCGGATCCGTTTTCCATCCTTCCTTGTAACTCGTAAAAAACATATTAGCTTTCTCAATCCGTGAATAATAAGAATCAAAGACCGATTTAGCCAGGTTCTCATTGGAGAATAGTTTGCCCCAGAAAGAATCGAAATATTTTTTCAGGGAATCAGAATTATGATGAGCCATCAGTTTTTTAAATTCCCTGGGATAAGCTATGTAATAGGTAGCTTCGGCCAATTCTTTTATGGTGGTCAGCCTCGGGTACCCGGGCCCTTTTATGGAAAAATCACGGGCTTTGTATATAAGTGTTGAGTCATGCTCAATTCCTTCTATTTCTACCCTGTAATTACCATCCGGAAGTTTTGGCATGATACAATCT
>Ga0102944_1001131_pt1 | contig 18418 bp, 16 predicted proteins | sample SalPonD_shore_MG_FD_78172 | JGI IMG/M metagenome (GOLD analysis project Ga0102944, IMG submission 78172) | Salt pond soil microbial communities from South San Francisco under conditions of wetland restoration - Salt Pond MetaG... | ecosystem: Environmental > Aquatic > Marine > Intertidal zone >...
CTCGAAGAACGGCTGGTTTTTTATTTTCTGGAATTTTTGTTGAACAATATCCTGAACAAGATCCAGGTAAGCAGTAATGCGACGGGCACGACCATCTTCGGCATTACGTGCAATATTTGAATAGGGCAGGTCAAACTTCTGACAATAATACTTACGGATACGTTCGACCAAAAGGTCATCAACAATGGAGATCACAGAATCGATTCCAAAAGGCCCAACACGGATGGGAGAATCGATGGAATGTCCGGTGCCCATAACGGGTATTGAAAAGGTGTGAAGGGAATTCGCCATAAAACTGAATATTTTGATTTATAACTGGTGGTTTTATATAGTCCACGTTCTCACAGCAGACTACATTGAGAGCAATCACAGCTGTACTAGTTTAACCGATGCTCAAGTTCTAAAGCCTTGGGAAACAGGATATTATTTTCAAGATGTACATGCTTGTGGAGATCATTTTGGAAGCCTTCCAGATTTTGATAGTAAACTCGGTAAGTTGCACAGGCATCATCGGGAGGAGTAAAATTATCACTTAGGTGTTGAATTTTAGCAAGCGTTTCACCTACTTGGTCATGATCTTCTTCCATCATGCGGATGGGATTTTCCGCGGTTGTGAAAGCAGGTTTTGCATCAGAACTTTTTCCTTCCTTTTCCAATTCAACCAGCCGTTTGATATATGGAAACAACATCTGTTCCTCCTTTTCCAGATGATTAAGGAGCTCGTCTTGTATCATCAGAAATTCGTGGAGGATTTCGTTGAGTTCTTCATGACGTTTGCCATGTACTTTTGCTACTTTTTTAGCGTAAAATGCAATTTCAGGCAGTTTTTCGCGTACAAATCTATGGTGGTTATTTATGATATAATCCGTAAGAAAATCGAGTGCCCAACTGTTGTAATTATGGTGGTCATCACTTTTGGAATTGAGAGACGAAAGCTCTTGTCTAACTTTCTCTATTTCGATGTTTTTGTCATTGCAGGCTTCCTTCAGTGTTTTTTTACCGCCGCAACAAAAATCCAGACCGTTATCTCTGAAGACTTGAGCGGTTCGGTAATCTTCTGCTACGATTTGTCCTATTGTCAATTCTTGTGTTGTATTCATGATGTATTATATGATTTTCTGATTTATTAAAGTTTTAAGACAATTATATCTTATTTTGTGCTAAATTTTTTACTGCGGTTGCTGTTCCATCCGATACAAGGGGTTAAATAGGAATAGCCAGCCAATCCAAAAGAGCATTGCTCCCGCTTGGTGGGTGACTCCCAAGGCTACGGGTACGTGATTCAACAAGGTGAAAACGCCCAGGGCGTATTGGAGCAGCACAATTACCAGCAATGCCAATGCCCGTTTTTGGATAATGGGTTCAGTTTGCGCCATCTGCACTTTGATCCACAGGAGAATAACTACCAGTGTTAATAGAGTACCAACGATACGATGAATCCATTGGACGGTCCCGGGATTAGCCAACAGGTTTAAAAGCACGGGCTTTAAAGACCAGGCATGGGAGGGGATCCACCGGGAATTCATCAGGGGAAAAGTATTGTATATTTTCCCGGCATGAAGACCGGCCACGAATGCACCCCAGGCTATTTGCACAAAGAAAAATACCGCTATGACCAAAAGCCATCGTTTGATCTGTTTCTTACCGGGCGTATGTCGAATTACCTTCCCGTCTCGCAGGTCCAACGCAAACCATATGCAACAACCCAGAAGGATAAAGGCCAATGTCAGGTGCATGGCCAGTCGGTAATGACTTACGTGCGGATTGTCAACAAGTCCGCTTTTTACCATGATCCATCCCATGGCCCCCTGCAGTATGCCGAGTCCCAGTAAGACGGACATTTTTTTCTTCAGGGATCGATCAAAATAACCTCGCCACCAAAACCAGACTAGTGGGATGAAGAATACAAGTCCAATCAGTCTACCCAGAAGGCGGTGCAGGTATTCCCAAAAGAAGATAGCTTTAAATTGGGGCAGGGTCATCCCGAAATTCAACTGTCGGTATTCCGGAAACTGCTTGTATCGGTCGAAAGCTTGTAACCAGCTGGAGTGGTCTAGCGGCGGGATCGTTCCCATCACCAGGTTCCAGTTGGTCATGGATAACCCTGAGCCCGTGAGCCGGGTAATACCTCCGATGATTAACATCAGAAATATGAGCCCGGCCCCGGTCCAGAGCCAGTAACGCACAGATTTTTCCTTACTTGTTCGATCAGAATGCATTAGTGGATAGCGTGTTCCTCCCTGGCTTCACTTTTTGGTTTATTCGATTGAGAGATCTCTTCATTTTTTAGCTGGGCCTGAACGACCGACAGCCTGGCGATGGGAACACGGTATGGAGAGCAAGACACATAATTCATATTCACATTATAGCAAAATGTAATACTATCGGGATCGCCCCCGTGTTCGCCGCAAATGCCTACTTTCAATTTGGGTTTAACCTTACGGCCGCGTTCGGTTCCGATTTTAACCAGCTGACCGACGCCATCGGCATCGAGTGTCTGGAAAGGATCTTTTTTCATGATGCCGCGATCCATATAAGTTGGCAAAAATTTGACTACATCATCACGACTGAATCCATACGTCATCTGCGTGAGATCATTTGTACCGAAAGAGAAGAAGTCGGCTTCTTCGGCGATCTGATCCGCCATCAATGCGGCCCGCGGAATTTCGATCATCGTACCCACCTTGTAATCGATATCGCTTCCATGCTCCTCAAAAACTTTTTTGGCGGTTTTCTCTATCACCGAGCGCTGATGTCGGAACTCTTCAACTGACCCGACCAGGGGGATCATGATTTCCGGAATAACGGTTACTCCTTCTTTCTTCAGCTTGATGGCGGCTTCGATAATGGCATGAGTTTGCATTTCGGTAATTTCGGGATAGGTGATTCCCAATCGACAGCCGCGATGCCCCAACATCGGGTTGAATTCCTCCAGTTGTTCCACTTTGGTATGCAGTTGTTCAGCTGAAATCCCGAGTTCATCGGCCACTTCTTTTATTTCCTTTTCATCATGGGGCAGGAACTCATGCAACGGAGGATCCAGCAGGCGTATCGTCACAGGCAACCCGTCCATCGCTCTAAAGATACCTTCAAAGTCATCTCGTTGATACGGCAAAAGCTGGTCAAGTGCTTCACGGCGCGAGGCTTCATCTTCGGCAATAATCATCCTGCGCATGGCTGTAACCCGACCTTCTTTAAAAAACATGTGCTCCGTGCGTGTTAAACCGATCCCCTCGGCTCCGTATTCACGGGCTTTGGCTGCATCTTCCGGGGTATCTGCGTTGGTGCGCACTTTCATTTGCTGTAGGTCGGATATCCAACTCATAAGTCGACCATAATTTCCCCCAAGTCCGGGTTCAACCAGTTTCTTCTTCCCTTTGATGACATTGCCGGTGGTACCGTCGAGTGATATCCAGTCACCGGCTTTAACAGTAAGATCACCATTGGTAAACAGTTGATTTTTATAGTCGATGACAATATCTCCGCATCCGGCTACGCAGGGTTTACCCCAGCCACGGGCAACCACTGCAGCATGGCTGGTCATACCACCACGCGATGTAAGAATGCCTTGTGCGGATGACATTCCGCCAACGTCTTCGGGACTGGTTTCAACACGTACTAAAATAACTTGTTTGCCTTCAGATTCTGCTTTTTCAGCAGCATTGGAATCAAAGACTACTTGTCCTACAGCTGCCCCGGGAGAAGCAGGCAGCCCTTTACCGATTATATCGTTAGAATCAATCTCATCGTCAGAAAACTGAGGGTGTAAAAGTTGATCTATATGTCCCGGTTCAATAAGATCACGAATAGCCTTTTTCTTGCTGATTAAACCCTCATCAACCATATCCACGGCTATTTTAACTGCAGCAGGACCGGTACGTTTCCCATTTCGTGTCTGCAGGAAGAATAAGCGGCCTTCCTGTACCGTAAATTCAATATCCTGCATATTTTGATAGTGCTCTTCCAGCGTGTCGGTATGCTTTTTTAACTCATCATAGGTACTTGGCATAATATCCTTCATCTCCTGAATATCAAGCGGAGTACGGATGCCGGCCACCACATCTTCGCCCTGCGCATTGAGCAGGAATTCGCCATATAATTCATGATCGCCGTTAGCGGGATTTCGCGTAAAACAGACGCCCGTAGCACTGCTTTCTCCCATATTACCAAATACCATGGCTTGTACATTTACGCCCGTGCCAAGCAAGCCCGTGATGCCACTGATCTGACGGTACTTAATAGCACGTGTACTGTTCCAGGATTTGAATACCGCATTGATGGCATACTCAAGCTGTTCAAAAGGATCCTCAGGGAACATAAGCCCGGTCTCCTTGCGATAAACCGCTTTATACCGGTCGACTAAAACCTGGAGATCTTCAGCACTTAATTCGGTATCCTGAGTAACCTTTTTCTCATCCTTCAGTTTTTGTATTGCCTGCTCAAAATGTTCGTGGGAAACGCCCATTACCACATCCCCGAACATGTCGATGAATCGGCGATAACTATCATAAGCAAAACGTTCATTTTGAGTCAAGCCGGCCAGTCCTTCAACAACCTCATCGTTGAGTCCGAGATTAAGTATAGTATCCATCATGCCCGGCATAGAAATCGCTGCTCCCGATCTGACCGACACCAACAGGGGATTTTTAGGATCTCCAAAGCCGGCGTCCATCAATTGCTCAAGTTTGGCAACGCTGTCATGTACCTGATTTTCCAATCCATTAGGCCAAGTGAGATCATTTTTTATCACATAATGACAGGCTTCCGTTGAGATGGTAAATCCCGGCGGTACGGGAAGCCCGATAGAGCTCATCTCAGCCAAGTTAGCTCCTTTTCCACCCAGAAGTTGTTTCTGGTTTCTATTTCCTTCCGCGGTCCCATTTCCAAAACTGTAGACAAACTTTGTTGTTTCCATAGGAAACTCCTTACACTGTATTTGAATAATTATGGGCGGCTTTTGATGTGTTGAGATAAAAGTCAAAGCACATTGCAATATTGCGCAGAAAAAGTCGTCCGTTTTCTGTTATTTGAAGATGTTCATTTGTTCGGATTACCAGTCCGTCCCTTTCCAGCGCTTCGAGACGACCCAGTTCTTCGCTAAAATAGCGTGAGAAATTGATCTCCCATCTATCGGCGATTTCCTGAAAATCAATACCCATTTTACACATGATATTCATGATAACATCCTGACGAATAAAATCATCTCTCTTGAGGGTATAGCTTTTAAAAATGGGAGAATTTCCTACATCCAGATGCTCGTAATACCTTACAATATCCTTAACATTCTGCCAGTACCAGGAGCCTACATTTGAGATACCTGACATGCCAAAGGCGTATAAGTCGGCGCCGGCCAGTGTACTGTATCCCTGGAAATTACGTTGCAGGGTGCCATTGGTGGCTGCCAGCGAAAGTTCTTCATCTTCTCTGGAGAAATGATCCATCCCGATAAAGCGATAGCCGTTATCAGTGAGATACTCGATCGATGATTTTAGCATGTGTAACTTTTCATCGGTAGAGGGCATGTCCCGTGTATCAAGCAGCTTCTGGGCAGGCATCAGGCTGGGGATATGCGCGTAACTGTAAACCGCCAGCCTATCCGGGGTTAGCATTAAGACGTCTTCCATGGTCCGGTGAAAAGTATTCAGATTCTGTTTTGGAAGCCCGTAAATCAGGTCGAAATTGATGGAATTGACGCCGGCCTTTCGCAGCCAGCCGGTGACCTCTTTTGTCTGTTTAAAAGGCTGGACGCGATGGATAGCCTGCTGTACTTCGGCATTTGTATCCTGGACACCAAGCGAGGCCCTGTTGCATCCGATGTCGACCAATGCTTCTATATGTTCACGGCTACAGCGGCGCGGATCAATCTCTACGCTAAACTCAGTTGTGTCGGAAAGCTTGAACCGGTCGTGAATCATTTTACCTAATCGACGAAGTTGGTCCGGTCGAAGGAATGTTGGAGTCCCTCCTCCAAAGTGAACCTGCACAACTTTTGATTTTGGATGTATAAGTGGCAGAGTTTGATTTATTTCCCTCTCGAGATACTCCAGATATACATTACCGCGGTCGGTGTCTTTGGAAATGATTTTAGTACATCCACAATACCAGCAAAGGGAAAAGCAGAAGGGAATATGGAAATATAATGAGATCTTTTTGGGATAGCTGTTACGATCCAGCAGATAATAGTGAAGTTGGAGCTTATCATTGGTGTCAGCTTCCTTGAACCGCACCGCGGTTGGATAGGAAGTATACCGCGGTCCCTGCACATTATATTTTCGGATTAGATTGAGATCTATATCCAAAACTTGCTTTTGTTGTACGGAGTATTCCATTTTTATATCGCCCACATTTTTCAATCCTGTCGTATTATTCGTATGGGGTTAATATTTTTTATGATACTTACCTATTTTTAAAAGAAGAGGAAGAGAGCTTTCATACTCCCTTCCACAAAGGATTGAGGTCAAATTATGACCTGTTCCGTAGGCGATTTTTTAACAGGTTCTCTTGGGGATATATGAAAATCAGTTTTCATCATTGCGGATTAATTGACTTCTGTTACTTTCTTGTGCACATCCACATAACGGAAATATTCTAAAAGTGCGCGTGCTTCATTAAGGCTCACATTCATGTTTGGCATGGGGGTCATGTATTGAGAAAGCATCTTTTTAGCTTCCGGGTTTTTTTGCAGCATTTCGTTCGGATTCATGATCATATTGATAATGTATTCCGGAGAACGCCGTTCTACCAGATCCCGCTGTGCAGGGCCTACATAACGCTCATCGAGTTTGTGACAAGCTGAGCAATTTGTTTTAAAAAGTTTTTCTCCTCTTTGGGCTAGCTCCTTATCAATAGCGGCAAGCTCTATCGGTTCTGTTATCGGACCGATTCCATTTCTCATTTGAAAATCGGTTAATCTGCTTTTGACATCATGCAACTTGGTTTGAGTGCCGGGTAACTGTATGTCTCCGCTATTGCCACTGCACCCGGCAATTAACCCTAATCCCAAAATTGTAAGACCTAGTATAGTTCTCATTGTGGAAACGTAATTCTTAATAATAGTATTAAGAGTATTTTATCTTTTATTTAACAACTTGTATGCCAAGGTATGGTTCATTGTTATTTATTTTAGATAATCAGCCTTTATTTAAATAACGGCAGGAATAAAAATAAAATTAGTGACCTTCCGCGCTCAATCAGCATAGGATTCTTGCAATATTACAATACCCTGATCCTTTAGCTTTTGTAAGGATGCAATACTTTAAGATATCGAAGTCCATTCAAAACCACCTTCTGCAGTGATCCGCAAATTACCTGATTTTCCTTTTTTAACGAGTTCAATCAAGTTTGTGTTTTCAAGCATCTCCTTGATGTTATCACGAGTATCGGCCCATTTCTCGTGGAGGGGGCAGGGTTTTGCTTTGCCACAGCCGGGCAGCCCCAATGCACATTCGGTAAAGAGATCCATGCCGTCAATGGCAATGACAATATCCGCCAGGCTGACCATTTTCCCCGGTCTTGTCAAACGTACGCCACCTTTGGGGCCCTTGAGAGATTCCATCAGATCCGCAGCCGTTAATTGCTGTAGAATTTTGGTGAGAAAATGGAATGATATATCCAATTTATCACTCATTTCTTTGATAGAAATGTAATCACCATTTTGGTTTGACGCTAAATACAGCGCCGCCCGGATCCCATACACACAAGATTTTGATAGCAGCATAATTCGGTTAACCCACTAATTAAGACTATTTTATCTTAAATTAAGCTGACTTTTTTACTATATCAAAATTATTTTTTGTAAATAACCGGCATACGACAATAAAAAGTGGGGTGATTGGAGATTTACAATCCACATATACTGCATTTGAAATCGATATACCCTTCTATGTAATACTGTTATCGTTTCTGAAAATATTTGAAAACGCTTACAGGCTGCGAATCAACAAACTTACTTTTCCAATAATTTCTAAATTAGTATTGTCTGTTGCGACCTCAAAGGATTCGTAACTATCATTGTCACTGCTAACAAGATAATGATTGTCCGGCTGTTCTTGCAGGCGTCGAAAAAGTACAGTTCTGTTATAAGAAATGAGGAAAACTGACCCGTCGATGGGGTGCTTATCATCAACATTAACGATAACCACATCATTTTCTTTCAGTGTGGGTTCCATTGAATCACTGGGAACGGTGTAGCTTTCCATGCTATGTAAAGAAACCGAATCTCCAGAAAGATGCGATTTATCACCTGTAAAAATAATGCGAAGATCATCTGAGTTGATGTCAGAATTCTCGTTTTGATCAAGAACCTGTGCATCTACCTTAATCCGATAGTCTGAAAGGGACTCATGTCCGTTGTATTTTATTGGTCCCTGTCCGTGAAGTAGCCAATTCATGTTCAGATCACTACATTTTCTAATGATCCTGGCTAAATCAAATTTGCCCCTATTTTTCTGCATGCTGAGGGTGCTGGGGTTGATTCCCAAAAAATCTGCTACTTCTGCGTCTGTTTCTAAATGATAAGCAGTTTTAATTCGTTGTACGAGTTGATTCACTTTGGGTTTAATAATTGTATTTTATATGTTCACAATATGTGAATTATTTAATAGATTGTTAAATACTAAATTGATAAATAAACATCCTTTAAACTTAGAATAAATGCAAAAAAGAAATCGTAATGAAGCCGAGAAAAAAGTGATCAAAATGATGATTGACGCTGGCGTCACTCAAAAAATGGTTGCAGAGCATCTTGGCATCACCCCACAGGCCGTTAATAACCGACTCAAAAGGGGCAGTGTTGACCCATTAATTAAGGCGATCGAAGAGCTGCAAAAGGAGCTCTCTTGAAGCAAGTAAGCCTTCTAAAACAGCACATTATGATTTTGGCTATTTGCCATAATGTAACTTTATTGCGCAATAAAGTGTATAAATAAATTACTGATTTCAGCCGCGGAGTCAGTAACGTTAGTTTTGAATCGTTGATTATTCAATTTATTTCTCCCCATAAAATCTAAATTTACTTTTAAAAATTACTCGGTGGAATTATCTTTTCTATTGCGACTTTGTAAGTATCTCCTCTGTTTACGGTCAATATTCATCTCTTTTTTTGCATCTACGTAAAAAAACGGAGTTTGGAAAATATACGGAACCAAAGACCCTGCAATAGGTATACACATCCACACTCTGTGAATAAATTTGGAGAAAACCATGGATGTTCTAAAAAAGTTGTTTTATACATTAAGTGCTCTTCTTGCTGTCGCCTATCTATCAAGCTGTAGTAGTGTAACAAGTAACAAAAATGCTAATTCGCGACAGATGAAAATTACGATGACCGTTGGCGGTAATAATTCATTTACGACTAGCCAAACCCCAACGACAAGTCATCACGATACAAACAATGTGAAATTGGATCAGGTTAAATTGTTGGTTCATCATCTGGAACTGGGGACCGTTTCGCTTGATTCGTTAGATTTTGAGCTGAATAATTTGATCGTAAATTTACCGCTTAGCGGCGATACCCTGGCTATTAGTGATCAGCAAATACCTGCCGGTTCTTATAATCGATTGGATATAGAAATAGACAAGGCCGATGTTCAGGATTCGCTTCTCAACGATAGCACCGGTTATTACTCAATTGCCGTAAAAGGAACGTACAACGGTCAGGATTTTCTTTTCCGCAGCAAGCGGCAATTCCTGCATGAATTCAAATTCGATCCGCCTATAGATGTTACCGATAGTACCAAAACTCTAAACCTAAACCTCTCTATCAATGTCGATAAATGGTTTAGATATGCTGATCCTACGAATCCTGATGATCAAGCCCGAATTGAACAGAATATCGCAAATTCCTTTAATGCCGATTGCCGGTATGGAGATGATCATGAATGGCGTTGGCATGGCGAAGACGACGATCATTATGGTGATCATTAATCATTAAATAACAAAATTACACAGAGCAGCCCCCGGCCGGTGTACCGGTCGGGGGTTTTTATTTTGGATGAGTTAGGTGCTTGTACTTTGATTATCAGCTCTGGAAAAAATGAACGGTTTGTTTAACCGCATTCTCTTTACCAACAAGTGTTAACTTGTCACCGGCATGGAGTGCAGTATCACCGTGTGGAACAATCAAATCTCCATTGCGATTAATCATCGCAATCAAACAATCGTGACTTATTTCAAGATCGCCAATTCGCTCGCCGTTAAACTGTGCAGAGGGATAGACCACTTCAATATGGTCATCGGAATGAAAAAAAGTGCGTCTGATGTCATCCGGGTCTGATAGGTTCCGCCAATCACCGGCAAAATCAATTTCTTCGGCGCGATTAGCCAGTTCGGCGAGAAAGCGCAAATGTTGTCGCGGTCGTTCTGTGGGACTGACCAGAACAAAAACTGCGTAAATTTTTTCATCCGTTTGTTTGAGATTAATTCCTTTGGGCGATTGTATGATAACCAATTCCGGGTGATCGATCTGCTCAAGCTTAGCATGCGGTAGTGCCAAGTGATTACCTAATGAAATATCTTCTATACTTGAAAGTGCCCGATAGATCATTTCCGCCGGTCGATTTAAACGCTGCGATATTATTTCCGCTGCTTTTTTAAGCACATCTTGATAGGGTTCATCTTCTTTTTGTACAATAACGCTTGCCCGAAGAATACACTGCTCAAATATATCCTCGCGACGGGCCCCTTTTTCGCGTATAATATCCCGTAACTCCTCATAAAGCTGAGGCGTGGCCTGTGCACCAACACGTTCAAAAACCTGGTACATCGCAGCTGACCTATCCACACGTTGCTTGGCATAAAGGTAATACCACAAGGCGCCGCAAATCACCACACTTCCGGATAGAATCATCGGTAGGATTCCAAGTTCGGGAATAAGAATAACAGGTGTTAAAATGCCAATAATTTGTACCCAGGGATACAGTTTTGTTTTAAAGCCGGGGTCATAGGTCGTAATCTTGCTTTCTCGCATTACGATGACGGCAAGATTTAGCATCCCAAAAATAAGCAGTTTGAAAGCGCTGCCCAGCTTGGCAATGCCTACCGGGGACAGGACCAGGATAAAGAAAATCATCAGCCCCATAGTGAGAATAATTGACCGTGTGGGTGTATTGAAGCGGCCAATCTTTTTCCAATAATCATTCAGAAGATTATCCCGGCTCATAGCAAGGGGATACCTTGAGGCAGCGGTTATCCCGGCATTCGCTGACGCGACAAAAGCCAGGATGGCTGCTATAGTAACCAGCAATTTACCGGTGGGTCCCATAAATTTCTGCGCCGCTTCCACGACAGGGGTCAGGGAGTTTGCAAACTCGACGCCGGGATCCACGCCAATCATAACAATCATGCCCAGAACATAGACAATAATGGTAACAAGAAGCGCAACCATCATACCATAGGGAATATTACGATCCAAATCATCAACTTCTTCGGCCACACTGGCAATTTTAGTAAGTCCTGCAAATGAAACATAAACCAGGCCGACTGCGGCAAGGAAAGAATCCTTGGCATTCACAAAAAAAGGTTTGAAATGAGAGGGCTGTATAAAGAAAAAACCCTTTGCAATAAAATAGGTCATTAACCCCAATAACAGACTTACAAATATACCCTGAAAGCGTCCCACGTTTTTTGTTCCGCTGATACTCAAAACGGCAAAAACAACGCATAGTGCTGCGGCGACCGGTTTGATGGGCAAATTGATAAAGAGCACCAGGTAAGCGCCAAGGCCGATCAGATCGAAAGCGCTTTTAAAAGCCAATGACATCCATGTGCCGAAACCGGATATCGTGCCAACCAGCGGTCCCATGCTTCGATCCAGAAAATAGTAAGCGCCGCCCGCTTTAGGCATAGCTGTAGCTAACTCAGCTTTACTTAGCAGGGAGGGAATAATTAGGATGGCCGCCACAACATATGCCAGGATAGCTGATGGGCCGACTTTCGCAAAAACCAGTCCCGGTAATAGAAAGATACCGGAGCTTAGCATCGGGCCAATGCCAAAGGCTACGACATCAAAAAAACCTAAATTTTTCCTGAGCTTCTTTGCCATTGAGCATCGAATTTAAATGAGGTTAGAAAGTAAGGGAAATAAATATTACGAATAGATTAGCTATAAAATTCTAAAAGAAGAGCAAAAAAACTAAAATGATTTTCTTTACAAAATTTATTACTCAGCTAATCCGAATATATCAAAAAGATCTTCATTTATATTGAACTGAATGGCAGATAATTTGAAGCCCGTTCCGTGTCATGCTGAACTTGTTTCAGCATCTACTGCAGCATAAAGCAATAGTTACGAGGGGGATTAATCCAGCACGAAATGGAAAGTAATGGTCCCCCATTGAGATTGCTGAGGAACGCCCGACGGCAGTTGTGAGAAACGCCAGCCACGCAGGGTGTGCATAACCTCGCGTTCGAGTTCGGGATTCATCTTTTTGAGCGGGATGATGCGTCCGATCGATCCATCCGGCTTGACTTCGAATTTAATAGAGATGGTAGCTTCATGATCTGTTGTATTTGTGGGAAGCGGTTGTACCATCGGGGTACGCTGGATATCGCCTTCCCATTTGAGATCATAAGGGGCAGATTTTTTTTGCTGGTTGCCGGTCCCCTGATCGGCATTCAATTCACCGGTATTTCCCTTCTTATCGCCGCTGGTCTTCGCTCCCTGTTTTTGTACTTCATCCTCTTCAGTCTTGGGAGGCACAACAACATCTTTTTGTTGCTTTTTGGCAGTTTGCTTCTTGGGATCTACCTTATCGGTTTCGGGCGTTTTAACCTTCTCCTCTTTAACGTCCTGCTTTTGATCGGGGACGTCTACCGGCTTGGTCGTTTTCTGAGTAGTAGTTTTTTGCTGTTCTACCGGCTTGGGCTTTTTGGGTTGCGGTTTTTCCTGTTTTACCTCGGAGGGATTGGGGCTGGTAGCAACGTTCTTGTTTTTCTGCTCGGCATATTTTGCCGGTGTACCGGTTTTAAATTCCCCGAATTGAACTTCTATAAAGGAGGGCCGTACATTCGAATCAATCGTAAAGGTATAGAGCAGGAAAATGAGAAACAGCACGACATGTATCCCGCCTGTTACCATCAGGCCGAAGCGATCTTCTTTATGTAAAGTCGGTGCTTGCATATGCAGTTGATTCTTTTACCTGGATGCCCGCTCTGTTGCCATGATAATTCTTAGATTCAATGCTTTGGCAATATTCATAACACGAACAGCATCGTCGACGATCGCATCTTTGTCGGCTCTAAGTAGCAACAGGCCGTTTGGCTTTTTGCTTTTTGCCTCGCGCAGCGAAGAGGCCAGCATGCCGCTGCTCGTGCGATTGCCATCCTCGTAAAATTGACCGTCTTTGGTGACCGCAACCGTAATAAACCGGGACTGTGTTTCCGCACCTGTCTCTGCTTTTGGGATGTTAACCTTGATACCGAAATTTGTTACAAACGACGAGGTCAAGAGGAAAAAAATAAGCAGCAACAGCACAATGTCTGTCAGCGACGACTGCGAAAACAGCGACAGCGGCTCAAGACGATCTTCGTCCTTTCTGAAATCCATTATCCTACCCTCTGTCGTTCTTTTTCTTTCTTGTTTGATGGAGCCTGCAGCATATCAATAAAATCCGCCGATGCATTTTCTAACTCATGCACCATGCGATTTATTTTGCCAAGCAGAAAGTTATAGAAGCCAAAGGCGATAATACCGACGATAAGTCCGGCTGCCGTAGTGATGAGCGCTTCCCAGATTCCTCCGGCCAATACACTGGGATTCACATTACCTTGCAGTGTCTGAATATCCATAAAAGCCTTAATCATCCCTGTAACCGTACCGGTAAATCCCAAAAGGGGGGCTACACCGGCAATGGTTGCCAGCCAGTTCATACGTTTTTCAAGATGAAAGATCTCTTTTTTGCCGGCATTGCCTATGGCATCCTCAATATCACGAATCGGTCGCCCCAAGCGTCTGATTCCTGCTTTAAGGATACGTGCCAGCGGTTTATCGATGCCATCGCAATAGGTGAGTGCCCGTTCGCGATCTCCATCTTTAAGCATACTCTCAACCGTCCGGAGAAATCCATCCACCTCAATGCGAGAGTTGTTAAGCGATCGCCAACGTTCAGCGATCACGTAAATCGCCACAATCGACAAGATGACTATCGGGATCATCAGAACCCCACCCTGGGTCAATAGTTCGAGCATCGACATGTTATTCTGCTGAGCAGCCATACTTAACGTATCTGCGGCTGCTTTGGCAGTATCCGGCTGTGTCTGAATCAATAAGAGTAAGGCTTGCATAAGTTTTGTTGATTACTGTTGTTTAATTCGTTTGATAAAATGATTGCTTTTATAAGGTTCAGGCAGCTTTTTGACTGCTTGCTCGGCTGCGCCCACCGTTGGGAATTGTCCGATTCCCACCCGGTAGTGCAGTGATCCATTGACTTCAGCTGTTTGAATCATTGCCCTGAAACCTTCGTCCTGCAGGCGCTGCCTGTTGTTTTCTGCTTTTTTCTGGCTTCTCAGGGAATGTACTACAATCGTGTATCCACTGCTAATCGAATGATTAACGGTGCCGTGCAACCCATAAGTATCGTTTTCATTTTGTTTTGGGCTGGCTTTTGACTTGGAACTGCCTTCTCCTTGTTTTGTTACTTTCAAGTTCTGTTCAGGTTCCGAATTTTTGCCGGTACCGCTACTTTGCTTGTTATCAGCATTTTTTCCGGAAGTTATTTCTTTATTGCTGACCTGTTGTTTAGCCATTTGCTTTTGCGCTGGCTGATCCGATGATACCTGGTTGTTGGGTTTAGCATTCTGAGTACCGCTTATCCCAAAATCATAAATTGCCCATCCGCCCACTCCAATAGCAATCAGGATTACTGCCACTGTTAAAAAACGACCAATGGGGTCGCCCTTTGGTTTCGACCTGGAAGCCCTTTTTGGGGGCTGTTTATTCACTTTTTCCCGGGATCCGGTTGTCACCGGTTGCTTTTCCTCAATTTTCTCAGCTTCCTCATTTTCTTTTGCTTCTTCTTCGGGGATGGGCGCCTTTTCTTCCTCCGATGGGGTGTCCTTCAGGGTTTGCTCTTCGGTTTCTTTGGGGATTTCGGACTCTTCCGGTTCTTCGGAGCTGCTTGTTTCTTCTTGATCAGAAGCAACAATCTCTTCTTCTGGTTTCTTTGCCTTTTCTTCCGTCTCCGATGTTTTATCTTTGGCCGATTCCTCATCAAAAGCCCAGGCCCGCTTTTCATCTTCCTCGGATTCCATCATATCCGGAATCTCTTCGCTTTCCGGCTGTTTGAATGCTCCAATCAACTCGATGGGTTTCATGCCGGCATATTTATTGTTGATTTCCGTCTCCAGGGTATTGCTGGGTTCAAACTGGAGATTATCGTCTTCCATGCGAAACGTTCCAAAGCCTTCAATCTCAAAGGACTTGCCTTCTTGAGCAGCCTGTTGGATACGGCTAACCAGTTCGGAGAGCTGTTCTTCCACCTGTTCCTGTTCCAAGCTCGTTTTGTCAACGAGTAACGATATAAGTTTTTCCTTATCGATAATCATATCCCCAGTTAGTTATTCCGGAACAAAAGTGATTGTATCTTTCGGGGGCATCATCACAACACGTCCGTTTTTAAACTGCTTTTGGAATTGTTTCTGATGCCTGAATTGAAAAGATCCCACTCCTTCCACTTTCACTTCGTTTTTTCGTGTTATTTGTTCACGGATTATTTCCGAAAAAGCCTTTGTAAACTGCTCGTTCATTGCCTCTTATAATTTGACTGTTACCCCACCGTATGCCTGAAACGGTCGTTCGGTATATCCCTGCCAAACCTGATAATCTTGATTCAGCAGGTTCACCAATTTTACGTACGCTCCAAAATGATCTGAAATATCAAAATCCAGCTTGCCGCCCAAAAGTAAAAATCCATCGAGTTTTTCGTTGGTCCGGTACGTTTTGCGTGATCCAACATAATCAGCCCATGCCTCAATAGAAAGCTTGTCAAAGGGACGAACACCAATGCTGGAATGGGCTCCTATTTTTTCTTCGTAGGGAATACGTCCTCCGTTTTTAATCTCCGGAGACTGTACATACACTTTGGCATTCGCCCAGAATTTTTCGGGTACAAATTGGTGCGCTATACTCGCATAGGCCCGGGCTTTGTATGCATCCGCATAATTAACATGATAAAACATATAATTCGGTGAACCGGTTGTATTTCCTGACATTTCCCTCATATAAATAGGATAGTTGGAATAATCTTCATATCGAATACCAAAACTTAGGGTGCCGGCGCTGGCATAATCCACACTGAGTTCGGCCGAGCCTTTAACCCGGTAGGTATGACGCAATGCATTATCCACATTCAAAAATCGGTTTTGAGAATGCAGCTGCTCAAGCGTCGTTACATAAGGTTCGGCGCTGCCTTTCACCGTAAGATCAAGAATGTCGACCAGCGGAAGATCAATTTTCAACGAGGGACCGAAATAAACCTTGTTGTCGAAGTTATCGGATGCATAATACACATTTACGTTGGCGGTGACGTTGGTGGTATAATCAAACAGGCGACTGTATTCAACGCCGCCTTGCCCAGTAAGCCAGCTGTCACTGGAAATGGCATTATTTTCATAATTACCGCCCTTGGCTCCAACTTTTATCGTAAAGGTCTCATTGACGTGCGAGCCGGCCCATCGTTTGGCCACCGATCCGTGATAGACGCGTTCCTGCCCGGTACCGGTCAGTGCGCTTGCATTCTTAAGGTGAGCATTATAATACCGGATATCAGCCTGGCCTTTCCACCCGGTGATACTGTTTTTAAAATGTTGAAATTCCCCGCCCACATGAAATCCGTCATATTCCTGACGGGCATTATCGGGAATGCCGGATGCAGAACTTAAATCAAACATCTGGTTGAAGCTGCTTTGAAATCCGCCGTCAAAATCCAATCGGTTGTGGGGATCGAGTTTGGTAGCATATTCGCCATTGGCGTTAAAAAAGCGAAAGCTGCTGTTTTGATTGTCGAGATGTCCATCGGAGGAAGAAAAGTCGAAATCACCGCCAACATAACTTTTGGGACTGATATGATGTACGCCCCAGAATTTTGCCTCGGGACTCACATAGCTGCCGATTCCAAAACGTCCAAATGCATTGATGTTCGAAGAATAATTGAGTGGTACGTAAGCCGGCGGCTCGGGACGAGAAAGTTTGCTTACCGGCAGGTTGGCAACTACCTGTTCCGGTGTTTCCATAAAGGGCGTGCGATTGGGATCAATCTGGTAGACGCGCGGCGTGGGGTCAAATCCCAAAATAGGCTGCCGCCGCAAACCGGGAAAGCGAGCCTTAAACTGGCTGCGGATTTCAATGTCCTGGGGATCGATCTCGGGTAACAGCGAATTTTCTTTCCCTTGCTGTTTATTCTGTGCCGCCAGCGGTTTCGTGACCGCAACGAGGATGAATAAGAAAACGGTAAATGATAAAAAACGATTCATGTGAGTAAGCTATTCCTGTGTGCCAGAGAAAATCAGCTTTAAAGGTACTAATTTTTTGGCAACGATTAATGCCTCAATTTTGCCTTTTTATACCAGCCTTTTTGTCATCTGTTTCGATAACGAAGTATTTACCGCAGAATTGCAAAAAATAAGTTTATTGAGAGATTGAATAAATCCTCCATCCAGCATGAATCAATTTTAGAAATACCCACCGGCCGTCATCTCGACCGGACGGGAGAGATCTTTAGTAATCAGGGTTTTGTCTTTTTTAACAACGATCTCTCATTTCGCAGGCTTCAATCGAGATAAGCGGGCACGAAAGCAGAACATGAGTAGGCGTTTTTCCCCCTTGGTCATAGAATGGTGTGCCGTTGCCAACGGATACGGTTGAGCATGTTGTACTGGTTCCTGATGAGAACCTGTTTCCTAATTGGAAGGACCATCAACATGGTCGAATCCGGCAGGCATGAGGTTGCTACAGCATTCTCAGACTTGATTTTTTACGTACCTTTTGGATCAAGCCGAAAGGTGCAAAGATAACGGCATGTATAAAGGTACTGTCCCTCTTTTGGTGCCCCCGCACTGGTTCAAGTTTTGTAACTTGGACCATTCTAGTAACTAGCCCGGCAGGGCACAAGTTGCAAACTTGCGCCAGATTGAGTTCTAGTCGATAATAGCACTTCTTCAATCAAACAACCGGCTTGCCGGCTTTAGTGGAACGCATCTTATCGAAGAATAAAAAGATGGGAGTGATGACAGCGACAAATATCACCATGCTGGCGTGGGTGATGGTGGCGTAGGCAAGGCCCGTCACCGTGGGCACGGCAAAAAGGACGAGCAGTGACTGTTTGACAAAATAGTGATAGGTGCCTATGCCGCCCGGTGAAGGGATGGCAATACCGATCGCAGAAATGACGGTAATGACCAGCGCATCCAGCAGGTTCAGGTGATA
>Ga0102944_1001132_pt1 | contig 18403 bp, 11 predicted proteins | sample SalPonD_shore_MG_FD_78172 | JGI IMG/M metagenome (GOLD analysis project Ga0102944, IMG submission 78172) | Salt pond soil microbial communities from South San Francisco under conditions of wetland restoration - Salt Pond MetaG... | ecosystem: Environmental > Aquatic > Marine > Intertidal zone >...
AGCCCCAGATCACGGGCGCCGTGGCATAGTCCACCGCATGCCCGTCCGTGCGCACGGACTTGCCGTTGCTTTCCATTTCCAGCTGCTGCAGGTAGGCGGGAAACAGCTCCAGCCGCTGCAGGTAGGGCAGCACGGCATAGCTCGCCGCGGCATGGTAGTTCAGGTACCAGATCCCCAACAGGGCGAGCAGCACGGGCAGGTTGTCGCTGAAGGGCGCCTCGCGGAAATGTGCATCCATGGCGGCGGCGCCGTCGCGCAATTCATTGAAACCTTCCATGCCCAGGCTCAGGGCGATGGGCAGTCCCACCGCGGACCACAGGGAATAGCGGCCGCCGACCCAGTCCCACATGGGCAGGATATTGTCCGCCGCGATGCCGAACGCCCCGGCCCGCTCCGGGTTGGCGGTGACGGCGAGGAAGTGCCGAGCATAATCGGATTCGCGCGCAGCCACCGCCGCCAGCCACTGCTTCGCGGCCCTGGCATTCTGCAGCGTCTCCAGGGTGGAGAAAGATTTCGAGGACACGATGAACAGGGTAGTCTCGGGTTTCAGGCCCGCCAGGGTCGTGGCCAGATCGGCGCCGTCGATATTGGAAACGAAGTGGCAACGAATGCCGCCGGTGGCGAAATCCCGCAGCGCCGCCGTGACCATGCGCGGCCCCAGGTCGGAGCCGCCGATGCCGATATTAACCACGTCGGTGACGGGTTGCCCGGTGCAGCCCGTCCAGGCGCCGGCGCGCACCTCGGCCGCCAGGGCGGTCATGCGCCGCAGGGCCGCATCGACTTCCGCCTGCCGCGGCCCGGCGCCGCGCAGCGCCGTGTGCAGGGCCGCACGCCTTTCAGTCAGGTTGACTTCGGCGCCGCCGAACAGGTCCTCGATGCAGCCGCGCAGATCCACGGCCTCTGCCGCCTGCTGCAGCAGGGTCAGGGTCTCCGCCGTGACCAGGTTGCGGGAATAATCCAGGGTAATGCCGGCGGCGCGGCGGTGCATGGTGTCGAAGCGGGCTGGATCCTGTTCAAACTGCCCGGCCAGGGAAAAACCGTCCATGGCGCGCCGGTGCGCCGCCAGCTGTTGCCAGATTGCATCATCGGTGGGTGTGTATTCGCCGTGCATGCCGTTATCCGGACTCATATCATTAAGGAAGTTGTGTGCCGCAGCCGCTACTATAAACGATACCTGCCGGCCGGACACAGAACAGGAAAAAAATTGAGACCGTGACCGTCATCGAGATCGTCCTTAACCCCGCCGTCCTGGCCGCGGCCCTGGCGTATGGCGCGGCCGCCGTCGCCGGTATCTGGCTGCACGACAGCGTACGCCGGACGCTGCGGGGTTATTACACGCTGCAGTGGTTATGGGAACGCCTGGCCGCGCCGCTGCTGCGCGCCGGCCTGATGCTGATATTCCTGCTGCTGGCCTACCCGGTGCTGTTCGGCCTGCACACGGCGCCGGCGCTGCACACGCTGCTGGCCCGGGACCCCCTGCGGGTCAATACCCTGCTCAACCTGCTGTTCGTGATTACCCTGCTGTTCCCGCTGCTGCCGATGCTGGGCGAGCGGGACGAACTGGTGCTGCCGATCCAGGGCGTCACCGCATCCCTGCTGCTGTTTTCCTGGCTGGCCGGGACAATGGGGATGAGCGTGCATTACTGGCCGGGCTGGACCACTGTCCTGATCATGCTGGTGCTGGCGCTGGTCAGTTACCGCCTGGCAATGACCGTGGCCGCGACGGCGGGAAACGAACTGGACCGCCGCCTCAACGTGGCCAACGCCGGCGAACTGCTGTCCCGCGCCCTGCTGCTGTTCCTGCAGTACCCGGTCATTATCGTCTTCTGCCAAGGTTTGGGGAAACAACTCGCTTGATTGCTACCAGCCTCGGGCAGTTTCCGTGTTCAGCTACAAGCCACAAGTCCTTCGTTTTTACTTGTTGCTTGTAGCTTGTGGCTTGTTGCTGCCGTTACCCTGTTTTCGCCAACGCCGGATGTTCCTTCGCCAGCACCGGTTTCAGGTACTGGCCGGTATAGGAGCGCTTGATTTTGCTGACCTCCTCCGGCGTGCCCGTGGCGATCACCTCGCCGCCCTTGTCGCCGCCTTCGGGTCCCAGGTCGATGATCCAGTCGGCGGTCTTGATGACGTCCAGGTTGTGTTCGATCACTACCACGGTGTTGCCGTGATCGCGCAGGCGGTGCAGCACGTGCAGGAGCTGCTGGATATCGTGGAAATGCAGACCGGTGGTGGGCTCGTCGAGGATATACAGGGTGCGGCCGGTGTCGCGCTTGGACAGCTCCCGGGACAGTTTCACCCGCTGCGCCTCACCGCCGGACAGGGTCGTGGCATTCTGGCCCAGGCGGATATAGGACAGGCCCACGTCCACCAGGGTCTGCAGCTTGCGCGCAATGACCGGCACGGCGTCGAAGAATTCCCGCGCCTCCTCCACCGTCATCTCCAGGGCTTCATAGATATTCTTGCCCTTGTAACGGATGTCCAGGGTCTCGCGGTTGTAGCGGCGGCCCTTGCATACGTCGCAGACCACGTAGATATCCGGCAGGAAGTGCATCTCCACCTTGATGAGGCCGTCGCCCTGGCAGGCCTCGCAGCGCCCGCCCTTGACGTTGAAGCTGAAACGGCCCGGCTTGTAACCGCGGGAACGGGCTTCCGGCGTGGCTGCGAACAGATCGCGGATGGGCGTGAACAGGCCGGTATAGGTGGCCGGGTTGGAGCGCGGCGTGCGGCCGATGGGACTCTGGTCGATGTCCACCACCTTGTCGATGAGGTCCAGTCCCTTGATAGTCTTGTACGGGGCCGGCGTGGTGTTGCTGCCGTTCAGCTCGTGGGCGGCAATGCGGTACAGGGTGTCGTTGACCAGGGTGGATTTGCCGGAGCCGGACACGCCGGTGACGCAGGTCATCAGGCCCAGCGGTACGTCGACATTGATGGCCTTGAGGTTGTTGCCGGCGGCGCCCTTGAGCTGGATTTTCCGCTTCGGCTGGAACGGCGTGCGCTGGGCGGGGATATCGATAACCAGCCGCCCGGACAGATACTTGCCGGTCAGGGACACCGGGTGAGCAGCCACCTCGACGGGCGTGCCCTGCACCACCACCTCGCCGCCGTGCACGCCGGCGCCGAGGCCCATATCGATAACATGGTCCGCGGTGTTAATCGCCTCTTCGTCATGCTCCACCACGATCACGGTATTGCCCATGTCGCGCAGGCGCTTGAGGGTGTCCAGGAGGCGGTTGTTATCACGCTGGTGCAGACCGATGGAAGGTTCGTCCAGGACATACATGACGCCCACCAGGCCGGCGCCGATCTGACTGGCCAGGCGGATGCGCTGGGCCTCGCCGCCGGACAGGGTTTCGGCACTGCGCGCCAGGGTCAGGTAATCGAGACCGACGTTAACCAGGAACTGCAGGCGCTCGTTCACCTCTTTCAGGATCTTGGCCGCGATTTCGCCGCGCCGGCCCGGCAGTTTCAGCTTCGCGAAGAACTCCCGGGCCTGGTCCACCGGCAGGGCGGTGAGCGCCGGCAGGGACTGGTTTGCCACGAACACGTTGCGGGCGGCGCGGTTCAGGCGCGTGCCCTCGCATTCCGGGCAGGGGCGGCTGTTCTGGTACTTGGCCAGTTCCTCGCGCACCATGACGGAATCGGTCTCGCGGTAGCGCCGCTCCATGTTGTGGATGACGCCCTCGAAGGGATGCCGGCGCTTGACGTAGCCGCCGCGATCGTTGAGATAGCGGAATTCGATATCAACGCCGTCGCTGCCGTACAGGATCACCTGCTGCACGTCCTCGTCCAGTTCGTTGAAGGGAGTATCCACCTCGAATTTGTAATGGGCGGCCAGGGACTTGATCATCTGGAAGTAATAGGCGTTGCGCCGGTCCCAGCCGCGGATCGCTCCCCCGGGCAGGCTCAGGTCCGGATGCTGCACCACCCGGCCCGGGTCGAAGAACTGGATCACGCCGATGCCGTCGCAGCGGCTGCAGGCGCCGATGGGATTATTGAAGGAAAACAGCCGCGGCTGCAGCTCGCTCAGGCTGTAGCCGCACTGCGGGCAGGCAAAGCGCGAGGAAAACACCATCTCGTCCGCCTTCTTATCGTCCAGGGAGGCGACCACGGCCAGGCCGTCGGACAATCTGAGCGCCGTCTCCAGGGATTCGGCCAGGCGCAGGGCGAGATCCGGCCGCACCTTGAAGCGGTCCACCACCACCTCGATGTTGTGCTTCTTGTACAGATCCAGCTCGGGAGCCCGGTCCAGCTCCGTTACCTTGCCGTTGATGCGAGCACGCACGAAACCCTGGGCGCGCATCTGCTCCAGCAGCTGCACGTGCTCGCCCTTGCGTTCCTGTACCACCGGCGCCAGCAGCATCAGGCGCGTGCCCTCGGGCTGTTCCAGGATCAGGTCCACCATCTGGCTCACGGTCTGGGCCTCGAGCACGGTACCGTGATCGGGACAGCGCGGCTCGCCGACGCGGGCGAACAGCAGTCTGAGGTAATCGTAAATCTCGGTGGTGGTGCCGACGGTGGAGCGCGGATTGTGCGAGGTGGATTTCTGCTCGATGGAAATGGCCGGTGACAGGCCCTCGATGTGGTCCACGTCCGGCTTTTCCATCATGGACAGGAACTGCCGGGCGTAGGCGGACAGGGATTCCACGTAACGCCGCTGGCCGTCGGCGTACAGGGTGTCAAAGGCCAGCGAGGACTTGCCTGAACCGGAAAGCCCGGTGATGACCACCAGGCGGTCGCGGGGGATGTCCAGATCGATTCCCTTGAGATTGTGGGTGCGGGCGCCCCGGATACGTATGGTGTCCATCTAATACCTTCGACCAGTCAGCATAAACTGCTAATATAAAATTTTTCCCGTGCTCCAGGCAAAACAGAATTCAGAATTTTCCTGTAAAATCGGGATTTCCCGCAGCACAGGGACGGGCTCGTAGTCAGAAATCATCAATATCAGAGAGTTACAGGGGAAAGCTTATGGCCAGAGGCATCAACAAAGTCATTTTGATAGGGAACCTGGGCGCCGACCCGGACGTACGCTACACCGCCAGCGGTGCCGCCGTGTCCAACGTCAACCTGGCGACCACGGAAACCTGGCGCGACCGGGAATCCGGCGAACAGCAGGAGAAGACGGAATGGCACCGGGTGGTATTCTTCGGCCGGCTCGCGGAGATCGTGGCCGAATACCTGAAAAAGGGCTCCCAAGTGTACGTGGAAGGCCGCCTGCAGACCCGCAAGTGGCAGGACAAGGAAGGCAATGACAAGTATACCACGGAGATCGTGGCCAACGAGATGCAGATGCTGGGCGGACGTCCCGGCGGCGGTGGCGGCGGAGGTAGCAACAACTACAACCAGGGCGCGTCCCGGTCCTCCGGTTCATCGAACAAGTCCGAGACCCGCGAATCCGAGGGCGACTTCGTCGACGACGATATCCCGTTCTAACCACCCCGATGCAACCCCGGCCGGGATCACCGGCCGGGGCCTGACAATAGCTACCAGCCACAAGCTACACGCCACAAGTAGAAGCGGCGCCGCGAGCCCCTGACTCCGATCTACTCCAACAACTCCGGGTGACCCACGTGGTACCCCTGGGCATGATCGACGCCGATTTCCCGTAATACCTCGAGTATTTCCTCGCTTTCCACGAACTCGGCGATGGTTTCCTTGCCCATGACGTGGCCGATTTCATTGATGGACTGGACCATGGCCCGATCAATGGGATCCTGGCAAATCTCGCTGATAAATGATCCGTCGATCTTGAGATAGTCCACCGGCAGGTTCTTGAGATAGTTGAAAGAGGACAGGCCGGTGCCGAAATCATCCAGGGCGAAACTGCAGCCGATGCTTTTCAGCGTGGTGATGAAATGGACGGCGTTACCGAGATTGGCGATGGCGGCGGTTTCCGTAATCTCGAAACAGAATTGTTCCGCCGCGATATGATCCTCCTGGAATTTCTCCAGCAGGAAACGCAGAAAATCCGGATCACCCAGGGAATGTCCGGACAGGTTGATGGCGCACATCTTAAGGGATGCCAGTTCCTCCGGGTTGTCCATCAGCCAGGCGAATGCCGTGGATATAACCCGGCGATCCAGGCGTATGGCCAGGTTGTAACGTTCCGCTGCAGGCAGAAACGCTCCGGGATAAACCAGATCGCCGTTTTCATTCTTCATGCGAACCAGCAGTTCGTAATGCCCGCCTGTATGCACCCCGCCGAACCCGGACAGGGGCATAATCGGCTGCCGGGCCAGGCACAGGCGCTGTTCTTCCAGCGCCCGGTTGATTTCCGACACCCATTGCATTTCTCCGCGCCGTTTTGACAGCTCACTGTCGTCCGGATGATAGACATGGATGCGGTTGCGCCCGGCGTCCTTGGCGGCGTAGCAGGCGGAGTCAGCTGCGCTGAGGACATCTGTTACGGTACCGCTGTGTTCGTTGATGGGCACCAGGCCGATGGTCACGCCCAGATTGAAGCGCTTGCCCTCCCAGGAGAAACGCAGATCATGCATCCCTTCCAGAACTTTCGTGGCCACGCGCATGGCCTGCTCCAGCGGGCAGTGTTCCAGCAGAATTGCGAACTCGTCCCCGCCCAGCCGGGCCAGGGTGTCACGCTTGCGCACCACACTGCCCAGGAGATAGCCGACGTGACGCAGCAGTTCATCGCCGGCCAGATGGCCGGAGGTGTCGTTGATGATCTTGAACTGATCCAGATCCAGGTAGCACAGGGCATGCTCGTTATCGGCACCCTGCGAATTCAGCACGCGGCGCAGTCGTCGCTCGAATTCGGCGCGGTTAATGAGGCCGGTGAGGGAATCGTGCCTGGCCTGGTATTCAAGCTGCTCGGACAGGATCCGGGCTTCGGTAACATCCTCGCAGGAAACGAGGATGTCTGTCTCGCCCTCGCGGGAAACCTTGCGCAGGGTGGCGCGCACCCACAGCAGATCGCCGAACTTGTGGTGAGCCCGGAACTCGTGCCGGTACAGGTTTTCCCCTTCTACGGCACAGCATGACAGCTGCTGCACCATTTCCTTGCGGTCATCGTCGTGAACAAGGTTGCCGATATTTGTACCAACCAGCTCCTGGACGGTGTAGCCCAGGTGATCGGCGCCGAACCGGTTCAGGGAACGGATCAACCCGTCCGTATCCAGGGTGAAAAACATGGTGGGCGAATCGTCGTACAGGCTCCTGAAGCGGATTTCGCTCTCCTGCAGCCTGAGCTCCGCCTGCTTGCGATCGGTGATGTCGGTATTGATACCAATGACCCGCTTGATCCCGCTTCCGGCCTCGTCCCTGACGCCGTAACCCCGCGACTGGATGTCCCGGTAATGGCCGTCCCTGTGCAGCAGCCTGAACTCCATGCTGAACAGGTTTTCGCCGCTCGCCGCGAATCGCATCATGGCCTCGATCACATGTTCCCGATCGTCCTCATGAACCAGTTGATGAAAATCCTTCCTGGTACCCACATAGGTTTCATCGGTATAGCCGAGCATTTTTCCCCAGGTGGGAGAGTAATACATTTCATCCGTGGCCGGATTCCAGTCCCAAAGACCCACATTGAGACCACGCAGGGCCAGGGCAAAGCGTTCCTCGCTTTCCCGCAGCGCCTCTCCTATCAGCTGGTTTTCGGTGGTATCACGGGCGACGATGACGACGCCGATCACCTCGCCGTCTTCCACGATGGGATCGTAGTGCGTACTGATATGACACGGTTCCCGATCCGGCATCTGCCGCCAGCCTTCCCGAACTACCGATTCCCCCTTGAATGAACGGTCCAGCCTTTCCTTGATGATTTGCTCAAAGATATCGCGGCCGACGATATCCGGCACCGTACGCCCGATCACTTCTTCGCGGCTGAACCCCTGGAACTCCGCCATACTGATGCTGACCGCCTTGAAGACATAATTGCAATCGACGTAGGCCATCATGTCCCGGGAGGAACTGACCATTTCCTCGTAACGCCCGAGAAGATCGCGGGAGCGCGCGTTGTCGATGGCGATCTGAGCCAGATATTCCCCCAGCCGCAGCAGTTCCCGATCCCTGTCCTGCGGCGGACCGGATCGGCCTGTGGCTGCAACGATCACGCCCATGACGGCACCACTGCTGGAATGCAGCGGCCAGGCCCAGCAGGTTCTGAAGCCGCAGGTCTTGGCGAAATACCGGTATTCCGACCAGGCGGGATGGTGCAGGATATCCTCGGTGACGACCGGCTCGCCGCTGTCCACGGCGCTGCCTGCATTCGTCAATGCGATCCATTCCCCGCTGATTTCGCCGGGCAATCCGGGGGCCGCCGCCACCTGCAGGGTCTTGCTGCCGTTATTCAGCAATAAAACGGTGCACACGGTGTTGCCGAGCAAGGTGTCGCATTCCAGGCACAGATTTTCCAGGATCCGGCCGGCATCCTCGCCGCCGGCTATCTGCCTGAGTATGCGCCGTTCCAGCCCGAGCAGGCTGTCCCGGTAACGTTTTTCGTCAATGGTGAAGGAATGGCGGGCGTGATCGTAGTCGTCGCCGTGATGGCATGCGGAGACAGACTCTTCCACCTGCAGCTTGTTGGAGCGTGGGCCCATTTAGGTTCCGTCGGCACTTGTAACCGTGCCTTGATCAGTGAATGGCTTTCTGCCACTGAACAGCCTGAATCACTTCAATGACTAATGTGACTATTTATAACACAGGCCTCTGCAAACATCATTAAACATCAGCCAGGCAAGGTGTGGAGACAGGATAGACCTTCGCCTAATACCGGCGGCAAGTGTGACGGAGTTCACATTATCCGGAAGAGGGCCCGTTACCCCCACGTCCCAGCCATGATTGCAGGAGAGGGGGTGTGGCATGCAGATATTCACCGGACCGGGTGAAGACGACAGCATTCACCAGGATGTTGCATCCAGCCAGGACGGCAAAAATGGCGATGAGTCCTACGGAGAAACGCAGCAACACGGTAACAGCGACAGCGGACAGGACCACGAACAGGGCGTTCATAATATTGTTGGCGGCAATGACCCGGGCCCGGTGCTCGGGGCTGGATCGATGTTGAATCAGTGCATACAGGGGAACGATGTAAATACCGCCGCAGAAACCGATCAGCACCAGGTCGAGGAGAACGTGCAGGTGCGGCCACTGGGTCAGTACCTGCACTGGTCCCAGAGCCTGCACGGCGCCTGCCGGCGGTCCTCCCGCCAGGTACAGATCCAGGGGGAACAGGGTCAGGCCCACGGCACCCAGGGGTACCAGGCCCGGTTCAATGTGGCCGCGGGAGAGCCGGTCGCACAGCACCGAACCGGCGCCTATACCCAGGGACAATGCGAACAACAACAGCGTGGCCACCAGTTCGCTGCCGTGCAGGACGTTCCGGGTCAGACCCGGTACCAGCGACAGTACCGTTGCGCCCACGGCCCAGAACCAGGAGTTGGCGAGAATGGCGGTAAAGATATCACGGTCGTTGCGCGCATAACGGAGTATGCGATCAGTCTGTCGCGCCAGGTTCCAGTCCAGCTTCAAATCCGCCTCGAAAGGTGCGGCCTCGGGGATGCCACGGCTGGCCGCCCAGCCGGCAATGGCGATACCGATGACCGCCGCGGAAACCAGCCAGATCCCGGCCCCGCCAATAGCGATGAGAAGACCGCCGACGATGGTGCCCAGCAGGATCGCCAGGAAGGTGCCCATCTGCACCAGGCCGTTGCCGGCAGTCAGTTCGTCCACGTCCAGGTGCTGCGGCAGAATGCCGTACTTGAGCGGGCCGAAGAAGGTGGACTGCGCACCCATCAGAAACAGCACCACCATGAGCATGTTGATGTCCTGCAGCATGAAGCCCACCGCCGCCAGGGACATGACCATGATCTCCGCTACCTTGATGCGCCGGATCAGCATGCCTTTTTCGTACTTGTCCGCGAGCTGCCCTGCCGTGGCCGAAAACAGGAAATAGGGCAGGATAAACACCCCGCCCGCGATGACCACCAGGACGCTGGCGTCCATGGCGGCGCGATCGGCCAGGGAGAAGGTGATAAAAATAACCAGTGAATTTTTATAGACGTTGTCGTTTAACGCCCCCAGGAACTGGGTGCAGAACAATGGCAAAAACCGCTTTGATCCCAACAGCCCGGAATGGCTCATAGAGTGAACGCTGAGTTAATGGCAGGTACAGGCCGACATTCTGACAAGTCCCGCGGAAGTTTGCCATATTCATCGCGACCCGGACCAGGCTGTTGAAACTCCGGCCCGGAACTGAATACCCTCTCGATCACGGTGATTACCGTTTAATTGGGCTGGTTTGCGTCAGGGGAAAGAAGTGAATAGTAAGTAGTGAGTAGTAAGTAGAAAACGATTTGCAAATCAGTTTAACTCCACCACCAGACATTCACTACTTACTACTAACTACTCACTACTTACTATTTGTTACAGGCGGGACAGCAGCTCTTCGGCGCTTTGCGCCCGCTCCTGCATGGACACGGTGACGCTGAAGCGTTCGCGCGGATCGGCGCTGTCGCTTTCCAGCTTGTAGCCGGAGCCGGGATAGAGGCGGGCCAGGAAGTTCTTCAGCACCGGCTCGAGTGCCTGCCGGGTTTCATCGCTGTTGGGTGCGTGCAGCCTGTCATTGGCGATGATCTGCAACCGCCCGTAATCAATGTCGATGCACTCCCGCGTATCTTCATCCTTCTCCAGCAGCCGGCAGGCATCGAGGTTCCGGCGGCACACCTCGGCCAGCCGCGCTTCCACACCGCTGCCGGGCAGTTCACGCTTGCTGTAATAAAGAAAACCGCGGCGGTTGCCGGTCTCGTCGATGGCGTAATTGCCGGCGTGGGCGATCAGCATGGTACCGGGACCGGCCGGTACGTGGCTGTAGTCGGCCACGTCGACCAGGGTGTCATTGAGGCTGCCGTGCTGGATCCAGCGATGGAAGACGGGGATGAAATCCGCCAGCGGAACATCGTTACCACTGAGCGTGAAAAACTTGATCCCGATCTTGTGCAGGTCGTTAAACATAGGTGTTTCCGTCATAAGCCGGCAGGTCCTGCTCACAGCTGATTAAATATAAACGGGCCAGCGGTGACCCGGCGTGTCCGATTGATTTGCATGCGGAAGCGAAAGCGGTATCAGGCATTCACCGCGTCGGCCGTGTCCCGACCACCGGCCGCCGCGCGATCGTCATCGGTCTTTTCCGTCAGGCGCGCGTGGCAGGCGTGGGCCGCCTCGATAAACAACTGTGTCTCTTCCAACAGCAGCCGTACCTGGTCCGCATCGGCCGGCCGTTCTCCCTGCTCGTGGCGGGCGAACAGGTACTCGGCAAACTTGCCGCCGGCATAGCGATCATGAAACAGCTTCGTTTCCACATACAGCCTGCGGAACTGCGGGATCACCACGTCCGGATCGTCGCCGATATCCAGGTTTTCCAGGCGCACCAGGCCGCCGGCCGCGGCAACCATGGCGGCAAACGCCGTGCCGTCGGCCTTGCGGTGATCGCCGTCCTCGTGCGCCAACTGCGCCTCGAAATACAGCCGTTCGGCATTCTGTAAATCGAAATCGATACGCGACACCACTTCGCCGGCGCATTCGCCAACGCCGATGTCGCTGATGCTGTATTCGCGCGGATCGCGCCAGTCCGAATAATAGGACGGATCGAGCTGGTACGGGGGCACTGTCGCCAGGGTATCCACCACCTTCTTCAATTCACGCTTGCCGATGCGCTGGATGAAATCCCGGAACGATTCGTTGCCTTCACGCTCGGCGAGATACTTCTCGATAATCCGATCGATGAAATCCGGGATCCGCTTCGACGGCACGGCGCCGATGGCCAGACCGTAGGCGCCGCCGTTCTCCTCCCACTGTCCGCCCAGCACCACGCGGAAGTGCGGCACCGTGGCGCCGCCCACCTTGCGCGAGACGCCGTAGAAGCCGAGATCGGCCAGATGGTGCTGGCTGCAGGAATTGAAACAGCCGCTGATCTTGATGCGCAGGCCCTGCACGGCCGCGTCGTACTGCTGCCAGCGGGTGGCCAGGCGCTGGTGCATCTCGCCGGCCAGGCCGCGCGAAGAGGAAATGCCCAGCTTGCAGGTGTCGGTGCCGGGACAGGAGACCACGTCGAACAGCGTGCCGGCACCCTCCCGGGCCAGTCCGATGCTTTTCAGATCAGTATATAGCCGCGGCAGATCGGCCTCGGGCACCCAGCGCAGGACGATGTTCTGTTCCACGGTGGTACGGGCACTGTCGCCGCAGTATTTACGGGTGATGCCGGCGAGCCGGCGCAGCTGCCAGGACGTAATATCTCCCAGGGGCAGGGCCACGGTAGCGACGCCGTAGCCGGTCTGCTTCTGCCGGTAAACGTTGGTGGCACGCCAGGTTTCGAAGTGCACGTCGCCGCCGCCAGGTTTCAGTCCGGCGGCGGGCTTGAGCGGCTTCTCCGCGTAGGCGGCGACATCGTCGAGGTAGCCGGTCCAGCGCGCGTCGTGGGGCAGGGTCTTACGCTCTTCGTGCACCAGCCGGCGGAATTCCTCTATGCCCAGCTTGTCCACCAGGAACTTGACGCGCGCGCGCCCACGGTTGCGCTTCTCGCCCAGGCGTGCATACACGCGCGCGACGGCCTGGGTCAGCGGCATGATCTCTTCTTCCGGCACGAACGCGTCAAACAACTTGGCATTGTAGGGCACGGCGCCCAGACCGCCGCCGACGTACATCTCGAAGCCGCGCTTTTCCTCGCCGTTGATTTCCTGCTTGCGGGCGATGAAACCGAGATCGTGGATGTTGGTCAGGGCGCAGGCCCTGCCCTTGCAGCCGGAGAAGGCCACCTTGACCTTGCGGCCGAAGTCCTGCACGTCGGGATGGCCGAGCAGGAACCAGGCCAGTGCCCTGGAATACGGGGTGACGTCGAAAGTCTCGTCGTGGCAGACACCGGCAACAGAGCAGCCGGTGATGTTGCGCACCGAGTTGCCACAGGCCTCGCGCGTGGTGATGCCCACCGCCGCCAGGCGCCGCATGAGATCCGGCGTGTCATCAATATGCACGTAGTGGAGCTGGATGTCCTGGCGCGTGGTGACGTGGCAGATGGCATCGGAGTATTCCTCGGCCACGTCAGCCAGGATCTCCATCTGGTCCGGTGTCAGGCCCCCGTAGGGGATTTTGATGCGCTGCATGCCGGGGGCGTCCCAGAGGGTGTCCGGACCCTTGGTGGCGGCGCTGGGGAATTGCAGCTGCCGCGCCGCGATGCCGTCGTGGCGCTGGCCGTTGTCGTAGCGCTGGCCGTAGGCGCCGCGGCGCAGGCGCGTCTCGGCGAACAGCTTGTCATCGATCCGGCCCTGCTTCTTGAGCGTCATCTGGGATTCGAATGCATCGATCTCCTCCGCCATGGGGGGCGGCATGGCGTCGCCCAGCTTTTGTTTCCAGGTACTCACAGGCATCCTCGCAGTCAGTCTTGTAATGATGGCGGCGGGAGGTGACGGCATGCCGCGACACGGCGACGGCCGCACGGCTCCTGCCGTCCGGGTAGAACCGGGGGAGGAAGATAACAGCAAGGATTTATTCAGAAAAGAACTAAATATTACTATATATATAACTTTCAGGATTAAAAAAGAACAAAGGCTATTCGTTAACCGCCGGTTTGTAGTCGTCCACGAGCGCCTTCTGCACCCGGGCCGGGACCGGATCGTAGCGGCTGAAGCTCATGGTGAAACTGCCGGCGCCGCCGGTCATGGCCTTGAGCTGGTTCTGGTAGTTTTCCAGTTCGCTCAGGGGCACCAGGCCGCTGACCGTGGTGACGCCGTCGGCTTTGGCCCGGGTATCGGTAATGCGGCCGCGCTTGGCGGCGAGATCGGCGGTAATGTCCCCCATGGCCGCGCTGGCGGCCGAAACCTCGATATCCACCATGGGTTCCAGCACCACCGGTTTGGCTTTCAGGACGGCGTCGATGAAGGCCTTCTTGCCGGCGCTGACGAAGGCCACCTCCTTGGAATCCACCGGATGGTACTTGCCGTCGTACAGCGTCACCCGGATATCCTGCAGGGGGTAACCGGCGATAATGCCTTCGTCCAGGGCCTGGCGCACCCCCTTCTCCACCGCCGGAATGAACTGCTTTGGTATGACCCCGCCGACGATTTCGTCGACAAACTCGAAGCCGCCGCCGCGCGGCAGGGGTTCGATGCGCAGGAACACCTCGCCGAACTGCCCGGCCCCGCCGGTCTGCTTCTTGTGACGGTGATGGCCTTCCGCTTTCGCCGTAATGGTCTCGCGATAGGCGATGCGTGGCGGCCGCGTCTCCACGTCCACACTGTAGCGCTCGCGCAGTTTCTCCAGCACCACGCGCAGATGCAGTTCACCCAGGCCGCGGAGGACGGTTTCGTTCATGCTGGCATGGTGCTCGATGCGCAGGCTGGGGTCCTCGGCCTCGAGCTTGTGCAGGGCGTCGGAGATTTTCTGCTCGTCACCGCGGCTTTTCGCCTCGATGGCCAGCCCGTACATCGGCTCGGGGAAGCGCAGGGAGCGCAGGTGAATATGATCCTCTTCGTGGGAGTCATGCAGTACGGCGTCGAAATGCAGCTCCTCGACCTTGGCGACGGCGCAGATGTCACCGGGGATGCCGCTGGCCACCTCGTTGTGCTGCTTACCCTGCAGCTTGAACAGGTGTCCCACCTTGAAGGGCTTACGGCCGTCGCCCACGAACAGCTGGCTGTCTTTGGTCACGGTCCCCTGGTGAATGCGGAACACGCCGAGCCGGCCGACGAAGGGATCGATGGCAATCTTGAAGACGTGGGCCAGCACGTGGCGATCCGACTCCGGCGCGATCGCCACCGGCGCGGCATCCGTGCCTTCCCCCTTGAGGAATTCCGGCGGATTGCCCTCCCCCGGCGCGGGCAGGAGGCGGGCGCAGATCTCCAGCAGCTCGTCGATGCCGGCGCCGGTCGCGGCCGAGGTAAAGCACACGGGGATCAGGTGGCCCTCGCGCAGGGCCTGTTCGAACGGCTCATGCAGCTGTTCCGGGGAAATCTCCTCGCCCTGCTCCAGATACAGTTCCATCAGCCCTTCGTCCAGCTCCACCACCTGATCGACGATGTTGGTATGCGCCTCCGCCACCGACGAAAACGCCGTGTCGCCGCCGTCCTTCCGGAAAAAGCAGTCCACGACGCCCTTGCCGTCGGCGGCCGGCAGATTCAGGGGCAGGCAGCAACTGCCGTAGCTGTCCTGGATCGACGCCAGCAGCCCCTGCGGATCCGTATCGTCCATGTCGATCTTGTTGATAATAATGAGGCGATCCAGGCTCTGCTCCCCGGCCAGGGCCATCATCCTGCCGCTGGTGTATTCCAGGCCGGCCTGGGCGTTGATCACTACGGCACAGGTCTCCACCGCCGGCAGCACGGCGATGGCCCGGCCCAGGAAATCCGGTGATCCCGGTGTATCGATGACGTTGATGTGGCCACCGTGGTAATCCATGCTCAGCACGGCAGTCTCCAGGGAATGCTGGTGGGCCTGTTCCTGGGAGTCAAAATCGCTGACCGTCGTGCCCTTTTCCACGGAGCCGGGTTGGGGGATCCCGCCGGCACGGTGCAGCAAGGCCTCGGCCAGCGTGGTCTTGCCGGCGCCGGCGTGGCCGGTCAGGGCGATATTCCGGATTGCATCGGTACCGTACGTCGTCATCCTTCACCCCCTTGCAGCATCGGAAAACGGTATCGGACGGCAGTGCCGCCCGCCATCTTCACAGCATAGATAAACGCCGCCGAAAAGCGAAGGGGGGACCGCTAGAGATAGTGATAACGGGCGATGAGGGCGCGGCCCTTGCGGGTCAGGTAGCCGCCGGGATCGATGTAGCCCTGTTCCCGGGCGAGGTTGTAAAGATCGGTGGAACGCTGGCGGGGAAGATAGACCAGGCCATCGCCATAACGGTACTGCAGCAATGCCGCTATGTGGGACTCCGGAACCTCCGGAGGGACGGTATTGTGAGTGGAAGCGACCACGTCCGGTGCCTTCTGGTTCTGTCTGCTGGTTTTATTCCGTATGCGCAAGTGCTTACGAATTTATAACTGTTTATATAGTTTATTTCATAATTTATGTCAAACATTTCCCTTAACTTGCTGTTCAAATGAGAAATCGTTCACTTATTACCGACAACAATGTCAGTCCGACACATGGGCGCGGGCCAGGTAGGCGTGGCTCTGCATTTCCACCAGGCGGCTGCGGGTGCGCCGGAACGACCGTGCCAGCCGCCGGCCCCGGTACAGCTCGTCCGGCGCCGCTGCCGCCGTCATGATGATGCGGACATTGCGATCATAGAATTCGTCGATGAGGGTGATAAAGCGACGGGCCATGTCGTTGCTGCCGTCGTCCATCTGCGGAACATTGGCGATGATCACAGTCTGGTAGAGGCGACCGATCTCGATGTAATCCGCCGCACCGCGTGGGCCGTCACACAGGGCGGCGAACTCGAACCACGCCACGCCGTCGGCACAGCGCACTGTCTCGATCTCACGTCCTTCTATCTCTATGGTCTCCCCGAAGGTTCCTGCTTCCGGCACCAGGTGTTCGAAGTTCGCCGCCAGCACCGCGTCGGCACGTTCGTCCAGGGGGCAGTGATAGAGTTCGGCCGTGTCCAGGTAACGCAGCCGGTAGTCGACCCCCGAATCGAGGTTGAACACGCGGGTATTGGTCATGATCAGTTCAATGGCGGGCAGGAAGCGATCCCGCTGCAGACCGTCCCGGTACAATTCATCGGGGTGTTCGTTGGATGTCGCCACCAGGGTGACGCCTCGATCAAACAGCGCCCGGAGCAGATTACCCAGGAGCATGGCATCGGTAATGTCGGAGACATGGAACTCATCAAAGCAGATAACCATGGCCTTCCCGGCAAAACGGTCGGCGACAATCTGCAGGGGATCGGACTGGTCCCGGAGCTGACTGAGTTCGTGGTGAACGCGCTGCATGAAACGATGGAAGTGTATGCGCAGCTTGCAATCAAAGGACAGGCAGTCATAAAACAGATCGGCCAGATAGGTCTTGCCGCGGCCGACGCCGCCCCAGAAATACAATCCGCGCAGCGGCTGCGGCTGCCGCTGCAGCAGGCGTAATCCCAGGCGTTGCCGCCAGCCGCGGCGGCGCCGGTATTCCTCCTCCAGCTCCTCGTACAGCCCCTGCAGCAGATCGACAGCCTGTTCCTGCAGGGCATCGGCGACGAAACCGTCCCGGCCCAGATCCTGCCGGTAACGCTGCAGCGGGGTGAACTTGCTGTCGGGCATTCTCGCGATCAACACTCGGTCAAAACGCGTTATTATGTCACGTATGATGCAACGCGCCATGTCCGGGATGCAGACTGGAACGGAGGTGAGAGTCGCATGCCCGTATTGATTGCGTTGGCCGTGCTGGTGCTGATAACGCTCCTGTTTCTGCCGCAGATATGGACGCAGCATGTATTCCGGCGCTACAGCGGAGACATTCCCAATCTGCCGGGTACCGGCGGGGACCTGGCCAGGCACTTGATCGAATCCCTGAACCTGGCGGACACGCGGGTCAGCCTGGCCGCGGAAAACAGCGATTATTATGATCCGGCAAGCAGGACCATCGCCCTGTCACCTCCCGTGCATGACGGCAAATCCCTGACCGCCGTCGTCATCGCCGCCCATGAAATCGGGCATGCCCTGCAGCATCAACAGGGCTATCGGCCGCTGACTGTGCGCTGGCATATGGCCGGGCTGGTGGTAGCATCGGAAAAGATCGCCTCGCTGCTGCTGCTCAGCCTGCCGCTGGTGGTGATCCTGACGCGCATACCGGTGGTGGGCGGCGTCATGCTGGTCAGCGGGCTCGGGATCCTGTCCCTGCCGGTGATGTTCCATTTGATCACCCTGCCGGTGGAACTGGACGCCAGCTTCAACCGGGCCCTGCCCCTGCTGGAGAAAGGCCGTTACCTGCCGAAGGCGGCCCTGCCTGCGGCACGGAGGATACTCATGGCGGCGGCCTTTACCTACGTGGCAACGTCCCTGGCGAGCCTGCTGAATTTCTATCGCTGGATCGCCATACTGCGGCGCTGAAGCGGTACGGGATTTTTTTGCGTTCCGGTTCGTGATGAAATGCACGCTGCGGGGTGCATTCGCACCCGGATGGAAACCATGGAGAGTCATGTGAGCGAATTGAACCGTCTGCTGGAGATCTTCGAGCTTGAACCCATCGAGCAGAACATCTTTCGCGGCATCAGTTACGACCTGGGCCTGCGGCACCTGTTTGGCGGCCAGGTCCTGGGCCAGGCGCTGATCGCGGCCGCCCGTACGGTGGAACCGGAACGCACCGCCCACTCCTTCCACGCCTACTTCCTGCGCCCCGGTGACGCCCAGGCGTCCATTGTCTACCTGGTGGACTGTATCCGCGACGGCGGCAGCTTCACCACCCGCCACGTTACCGCCATTCAGCACGGCCGGCCCATTTTCGACCTGTCGGCCTCGTTCCAGCT
>Ga0102944_1001133_pt1 | contig 18402 bp, 11 predicted proteins | sample SalPonD_shore_MG_FD_78172 | JGI IMG/M metagenome (GOLD analysis project Ga0102944, IMG submission 78172) | Salt pond soil microbial communities from South San Francisco under conditions of wetland restoration - Salt Pond MetaG... | ecosystem: Environmental > Aquatic > Marine > Intertidal zone >...
ACTACCATCTAGCATTGCTCGTATATCAAAGGTAACAGCACCTTTACCAGCTTCCTGATCTATTTCAAGGAGATTTGGATTAATGGCGGGTCCATATTTTGATTTGATTATTGGCAGGTTTATTGAACCAATTGACGCAAGAGCATGCATCAATTTTGTTAAACCCTGAGAATACATATATTCTGTTGTACCACCCTTCTCCACATATGTTATAGTTACATTTCTTGGTACTGAATTTGTTTTCTCAGAAGAGGACTCGACATGAATAACTGGTTTATCCATCGTCATCTTACCAGCTGTAATCATAGCATGAGTATCCGAGCCTAGAACAAACGACATCGAGTGAAGTGAACTTCCACCATCTCCCAATCGACTTTTGAAGATCTTCGTTGTCTCAGTACCTGTAACTCTATCATAATCCAAATCGAATTCAAATTTCACCTGAGTACCTCCCCTACGTTGAGTGACTATCACCGGAGTTGCACTTCCCTCTGCATTGATTACATAATCAGGTTCGAGTTCTCTTTCTTCCAAGGCAGCAATCAATGCTGGCATGGTATCAAGACCACCGATCTCCTCATCACCAGAAAGTGCAATCACCACTTGACCTGCATTGAGCTCAAAACGGTCAAACGCAGCAAAGAAGGCAGCAACACCACCTTTCATATCTCCAGCACCACGACCTCGTAGATGAGTTATTCCATCTATTTCAACTACATCAGGTTCAAATGGTTCATGATCCCATTCTACAAGCTCTGCAGTACTTACTGGAACGACATCAATATGGCCGAGGAATAACACCGTCTTACCTGGTTTAGTTCCTCGTTTCGTTACAAGTACTGGATACAATGGTTTGTTTATGTCATTTTGAAAATAAGTAGGATCAACATCAATGATATCAAATCCGTGTTTTCTTGCATGTTCCTTTACAAAATTGGCACATTCTTCGGTTGGAAATAGATTCTTATCAGGATTGATGGTCGTATCAAAGCTCACCAGATTTGATAAAAATTCTATTAGCTCAGTTCTCTCCATAGATGAAATTTAGTGGAACCAATTTAATGAATTATGGCTTTGGAAACAATGAATTGTCATCTCTTATTCATGGCTTGATCAAAAGAAAAATTGAAGAAAGTACTGAAAATTAATTTATCTGTTAATCCCACACGTTTAAAATTACGAGTCATAGTGTCAACATATGTTTCGTGGAGAACCTTGGGCACTTAACACCATTCTCACTGGATTTCTATTTTTCATTGTAACATTGATGCTAGGAACGATGATGCCTGGTGTCATGATCACCAATAGTGTGGTTTTTGGTGTGGTACCTGCACATTTCACTGCTGCGTTTCTGGGTTGGATTGGACTGGTTATACTAGGAGCACAACTCCAGTTTTTCCGGGCAATCACTGCAGAACGTAGGTATGAACCAGAAAACCTCAGACCAATATATTGGGGGTTTGCAACACTCGGTGTCCTTCTGATGATCGGTGGGGATCTACTTAGACATGGATGGATGGTAGTTCTCGGACTCGTATTCTATAGTATCACAATTGTTATCCATAGCTTCTGGATTATCCCTAAAATTAAAAATAAATTGTTTAAATTCCCCTTGAATTACCTTCTGGGATCACATGTATTTCTTGTGACTGGGATGATTCTGATCTGGCTTCAGGTATTAAATGATCCATTAGGATTAGCAGATAATTTTGAGATTATCCATGTACTAACCATCGGATGGATTTCATTGAATTTACAGGGAGCATTGATTCGTGCTCTACCCATGTTTCTCGGTCAAGTGATAGATAGGTCAATGAGACAATGGATCGATCGTCATTTTGTATTCTCCTTTGTATCAAATATTGTATTACTTGCCGGATTAATTACCTCACAATCGATTATAACATGGATTGGTGGAACACTATGGTTACTTGTATGGCTCTGGGTTGTAGTGTTATTATTTAGATCAATATTTCTCTCAAAGCGATCCATAGAATATCCTGCTACTCTCTGGTTTATTGGACCTGGATTACTGTTTTTGGCATTTGGAGCTATGCTCGGATTTCATGATGCCGAGGCTGCCTCTGGTTTTCCTCGTGCCGTACATATTCACTCCAGTCTATTGGTAGGTTTGTCCATTATCATGATCGGGGCAATCAACCGGATTACCAGTTTTCAGATGTTCACACTTGCCTACACTGGTAGAAGGGATACAGGAGTTGCTGTTTCTGATTTTATCAAGGAGAAATACATGCGAGTTATAGCACCAGGACTACTTATCAGTGGTTTTGTTGTACTCCTCGGATTTGCAAGAGCCGCATCCCGTCCTTTGATGTTACTTGGAATTACAGGTTACGTGCTATTTGTTTTGATATTTGGAATTTATCTTCTTCGGAATTATATTCATTATAGACAGCAGATGAAATTCGCCATACCTTACGATAAAAAACCATCCGAAGTCGATAATGATGCGAAATAATTTTAGGGATACATAATTCAATACGATTCTATAATCAGACTTCTTCCCAACTCAATTCATAGTTAACCTCAGGTTGAGGGCCTACAAATTCCATTGAAAATATCTGTGATTCCAGTCCTTCTTTCTGATGAGCAAACTCGACATGTTGCCCGGTAATACCTAAGGTAATTCCCCATGTCGGATCAGCTGGCATCCATCCCTTGGTTGTCAGAAATTCAACCCAAGCATGTCCCTCTGGATTGGTTTCTTTATCATTCTCAATTATTATTCCTTCAACAACACGAGAGGGGATACCTGCTGCACGATGAAGTGTCACCAATAGATCAGCAAATTCTGAACAATCACCAACTTTACTGATTAATGCAGTTGCAGCATCCTGACGATTATTTGTGATTGTATATTTCAAATGTCGATTGACGAATTCAAACAGAAATCGATGTTGATCAAATATCGATCTTGCATTAGCATTTTTTCCCACAATCCGTTTGATATCGGGATGATCAACCTGCCAGTATTTGCCTCCACTGAGATAACTTCTATACTTCTGATTATCACGCAATAGAAGGCGAAGTGCTTGCATTGATCCCAATCTCTTTGTTATCTCAGGACCAGGATTGACAGTCACAAACCAACCTATGGATATGGTTGTACGATCACCAGATTGTGCTGGTGCATCAACTACATATCTTGGGTTTCGATTCATATCATAATCTATTCGTACATTATCTTGACCAGGAAGAAGTTGAGTTTGCTGTCGCTTGGATGCAGTTGGACCAAAAGTTGAGATCGACTGAATTGTACCGCCTGCAGAACAATCAAGAAACATCCGGAAGGTCAATTTGATCCTCAAATTAGATCCAAATTCAACTCTTGAAGAACGAAATCTTGCAATATTCGCAGAAATGTCTGTAGCTAAACTATCTTCAAATACCCAGTAGTTATTTCTCTTGAAGCTTTTTGCAAATCCGAGTACCTGAAATGGTTTCAGACTTGAACGTATCCTAATCAGATTAAGACTACCCCAACTCAATATCTGGAGTCCACCGATTTCTTCCAGTTCAGGATGAATTAACAGACTCATTTCCACAGCATGAACCGAACCAGCTCTAAGTTTGGAAGGGATTTTGATTTGAATATAACCAATTCCATTTTTAGTAAATAATTTGGTAGTTAATGAACCGAATTTATCTCTGGCTTTGGCTACTCGTACAGGAATAGGTTGTTCGATCGTAAATAGTTGTGATCCCGAAGTTACAATCCGAAAGGCATATCGTTGCTTTACCATGATATCGGATTTTCCAATTGTCAATTCACTCTCAGTCCGATAATCAACCATATTTTAAGTAGGATGAAGACCTACTAAAGATATTGTGTTTATGTGTATAAAATTCTTCAGGATTGTCTAATTGTGGATGATAGAAATTAATCAGTACGATATCGTTTGAGGATTGACCCCAAAGTTTTCAATAATTCTGCCTCTTCAGCATCAATTTCACCATCAGAGCTGGCAAAGGATTCAGCTTCATCGACAATCTTCTGCTTTAATTCCTCCAGTTTATCAGATTCTTCTGATGTAATAACTTTATCTAATAAGGCTTTGTTCAGCCCTTCTACATATTCTTCGACTGATATTTCTATACGTTGGATCAATTCAAATTCTTTGTCATCAATCAAATTGTCCTCAAAGGCCTTATCAAATAATTTCTTAAGAGTGTGATCAAGAATTTTCGAGGGATCGTCCATACTATGAAGTAGTAAACACAATATATTATCTTTTCAACGAAAAAATGATTGGTCGTGTACTTTTAATGATCTAATGAATAATTGTTTTGTTCATTAGCGAGGGAGAATCCGAATAAACAACGCTAGAACGATTAATAAAGCATGGTCTGCTCCTCACTTTCAGAGAATTCATGACATTAATGACGCCGCAGGCATACAGAAAAAGCCTAGAACGGGACCTCAATCTTTTCATGTTCGGTGATAAAGTAAAAGACTACTGGAAACACCCTATCATCAAACCATCCATCAATACCGTGGCTAAAATATATGAATTGGCTCAGATGAATGAATATCAGGATATCATGACTGCAACCTCCCATTTAACCAAAGATCAAGTCAATCGCTTCACACATCTCCATGTTAATGGTGATGATCTGGTGAAAAAAGTACAAATGCAACGATTGGTCGGACAACATACGGGAACCTGTTTTCAGCGGTGCGTTGGATTTGATGCGGGAAATACAATGTATGCCACCACATATAATATTGACAAAGCTATTGGAACGAATTATCATGAACGCTTCAAATCATATTGGGAAGAGATACAGGAACAGGATCTTATGGTGGCTGGATCTATGACAGATCCAAAAGGTGATCGGTCCAAGCGTCCTCCAGACCAAGATGACCCTGATCTCTATCTTCATGTTGTAGATCGATCAGATGATGGCATTGTGGTTCGAGGTGCGAAAGCTCATCAAACCGGTCTGGTTAATTCTCATCGAACTATTGTAATGCCTACTTTGTCACTTCGAAAAGGCGAGGAGGATTATGCAGTGAGTTTTGGGATGGACATAACAGCCAAAGGGGTAACCATGATCTATGGAAGACAACCAAGTGATCTTCGCAAAATATACGATGATATTGAGGATACAGGTAATATTAAGTTTGGCTCGCAGGAAGTTTTTCTAGTATTTGATGATGTCTTCATTCCCAAAGAGCAGGTATTCATGGATGGAGAAATTGAATTCACAGGAGGTTTAGTTAATCGATTTGCATCTTATCATCGAAATAGCTATGGTGGTTGTAAGCCTGGCAAAGGAGATGTCTACATCGGAGCAGCAGCTCTTGCAGCACAATCCAATGGATTGAGTGGTAAAGTAAGCCATATCAAAGATAAATTAGTAGAAATGACGGTTTTAAATGAAACTATCTTCTCAGGTGGTGTTGCCTCAAGTGCCTTGGGGACGAAAAATGAGGCAGGACTGTATGAGGTTGATTCCCTGCTTGCCAATGTGACCAAACAAAATGTGACCAGATTTCCCTATGAGATTAGAAGACTCGTTGAAGACCTTGCTGGTGGGATCATTGCTACCCTACCCTCACATGCGGACTTCAAATCAGAAGCAGTGGGTAATTTACTCCAAAAGTATCTGCAAACAGATTGTGAAACACCTGTTGAGGATCGATTTAAATTGATCAGGCTGATTGAGAATTTGACCATTGGAACAGGTTCTATTGCCTACACTACTGAATCACTGCATGGTGCAGGTTCTCCTCAGGCACAACGGATTATGATCTCAAGACAAGGTGATTTTGATAAGAAGATCCAACTGGTGAAGAAAATTTTGGATACCTCAGATTCTATTAAATCTTAACACTAAATTCAGTATACAGATCCATCTGGGTTGAAATAATTGGTCGAGACAACGTCAAATTTACGCCGTAGTATCATCAAATAATACCAACCGATAAGAACATACAACACCTCTCTTCTAATAATTACGACTAAGGGGATAATCAGATACAGAATGAGAATTGAACCTAAGATGAACAGGTTATTTTTATTACTCAGTTTTTGCATATATTTCAATTGCAAAAACTCACGAGTTTGTCTATCTGCTGTATCCTCCTTATTTATTTTAGGAGTCTCAACTACATTTAGGGTAGGATACAAAGATTCATTTGGTTCAACAAATTTGATGTATCGTCTCCTGAGATATTCAATTATTATTGGAATAACTAGGATTACCAGTATTTCAAACAGATTTTCTAAAATTACAAAGAAAAACCATGGAACTACAGTATTTGTTGGAATATACATCGTATGGTTCTGAGTATGAATCCAACTGAACGGATCCAATTGTAAGAATGGCGTAGTAAGAATGGTTATGACAAAATATGGAAAGTATCGAGTATGAAACCTTATATCTTCTCGGGTTTCAAAATTTCTAGGTTGACGAATTTTATTATAATAAAAAAAACTGATTATCATCAATGAAAGTGAGATAATATTAATTGCTGCAACTCGAACCATGGAAAAGTTGATTCTGTACACAATAGGATCAAAATCAACGAGTATATTATCTGGACCAGAAGTAAAATCGGCAAACATACTGTTATTACTATAGACAATTGGATGGTAGATCAGCCGAAAATTAAGATGTGTATAAAGGGATTGGTTTACAGATATGTGATCTTGAAAATCAATCGAATAATGTTGGAAAACATTCTTCTCGGGATCGGTCGAAAATGCATCGATGTCCGTATTTATTGCATTCATAGGTATTTTCTTATCATTTATGTAAATTTCAAATTGATCATACCCATTTGTGGTGAAAATATAATCTCCATAATCTGTTTGAATATAATTTAGTGTTGAGATAGAACTCCTGAAATTTATCAATAAAACTTGATCACGAGTCTTGTATCTTATATCTAATCGGCTTAACCGAGAAATAAACTGATTATCACCTATTTCACGGGTTTGAATATACGAACTATGAGAATTTGTTGAAATTTGTGTATTATTAAGTAAATAAGCAGACCACGAACCAAATACTGTAAGGAGAATGAGAAGCAAAGATAAGATGATGATCTGTCTTTTTACTTTACGATCAGGCATATTACCAACTGATACAACATAAATGGGATAATAAATATTTACTTCTTCAAATTGATTTGAGCTATAACTACAATACAGACTAATCTGAACTAACAACATTAAATTAGTTAATTCAAGATCCTTTACATAGTAATAATACTAGATTTTATGGATAGATGAAGGGAATACATGACAAAATAGTTGTGTATCAAAATATCAAAATTAAAAACGTCTTGAATCAATAAATTGATCCATCAGGGTTGAAATAATTAGTAGATACAATTGGTAATTTTCTTCTTATAATCAGTATATAATAGAGGAGAAGAAGTATGTACGATACCTGTCTTCCGATAATTAAACCAAAAGGAACGATCATATACAGAATTACAATTGAACTTAGGTAGAAAAATTGATTATTACCAACTACATCACGTAAATATTGCATTTGTAAATACTCACGGGTCTGTCTATCAGCAGTATCCTCTGCAGTAACCTCTTTTTTCTCAATTACATCTGGCGTCGGATACAGTGATTCTTTCTGTTCTGCAAACGTTACATAGTTTTGTCTGAGATATTCGATAAATAGTGGTAGGATGAGAACGGTTGCAAATTTATAGAGGCTTTCAAATATCACTAGGATATACCACGGGAATGCTGAATTATTAGAGATAAAGATTGTATAATTCGCAGTATGTATCCAGTTGAACGGATTCAACTTCAATAATGGAGTGGTGAGTAAGGTAATGGCAAAATATGGAAAATATTTAAGCTGAAATTTGATATCTTCTCGACTCTCAAAATTCCTGGGGACTCGTATTTTGTTGAAATAATAAAAACTGAAAAGAAGCAATGGAATGGTAATAATATTTATTGTTGCCTCACTAATGGTTGAGAGGTTAATCGAATAGACTACAGGATCAAAATCAATCAGGAGATTATCAGGACCAGAAATAAAATCGACAAACTTACTGTGATTACTATAAATCAAGGGATGGTAAACAAACCTAACATGAAGATTTGTGTATAGTGATTGATTTATCGGGATGTATTTATTAAATTGAATTGAATAATTTTGGAAGACATTATGTTCAGCATCTCTCGAAAAAGCATCTATGTAGGTATTTGATGTTGTTGAAGGTATTTTCTTATCATTAATGAAGACCTCAAATTGTTTGTAACCATTAGTGGTGAAAACATAATCACCGTATAAGGTATTAATATTATCTGTGGTTGAAATAGAACTTTTAATCTTAATCGATAAAGCTTGATCTCTGAAATGATAAGATATATCGACTGAAGTTAGGTTGTATTCAAACAAATAATTTCCAACTTGTCTCTGATTATTTTTATACTCAATTGGTGAATTTGTAGATAATTGTCGATTCCCAAGTAAATAGACGAAGTTAGAACCAAATATTGCGAGCAGAATAAGAAGGATAAATAATATGATTATTTGATTTCTGACTTTATTATCAGGCATACGAACAACCGAAACAGGGTGGCTGAGATAATAAATATTTACTTATAAAAATTAACTGATAACATTATTATCATAATAGTGTACTGGAAAATCCAGTAATTACTGGACTGAAAGACATATTGGGGTCAAACTACTCAAACTAAGTACATTATTTACAAAATGACAATAGTAAACTTACATCATATTCGGAAATTCTTACTTAATAATTCAAACCATGGTTCTCCATGAAACCAATGCGATTCTACAGAACTGCGAATCAATTCATGTTTTTCAATTTTCAGTTTCTCACATAACAATCTTAATGCACTATCGTCATCTAATCGTAGTACTTTTTCGACAAATTTTTTGGGTAGACTTTCATTTTGTAATACTTTATTGATAATTTGTCTTTCCAAGGTTAATGGAACCATTATTAAATTGAGTTGAATGGCAAATCTATCATCTACTTCTGAAAAGATTTCGATTTCTGATTCATCACTTCTGATTGCAAGTAATTTTATATTTAAGTTAGAAATACATTCCTTAATAAGATCTATATTTGTGATAATTGATTCAGAAGCATGATCCTCATCCAACAATAAAATAAAATTTAATTTTGCAGGAATTTGTGCAAAAATGGACTTAATTATCTCTGGAAGATGATTTTTAAGTAAATTCTCTTTACCACCGTCACTATAAATTAAAACAAAGTCATTATTATCAATTTGGTTGTATCTAAAATCAGAATATTGACTAATAAACCTACGAAATCCTAAATCTTCTCTTGTTTGTACTAAATAGGACTTATGATTAAAATTATTTTCATCGGATACAGCCTCAAGAAAAATACCATCATTATTTCCTTCACCTAATGCTGAAAACATAATTAGAACCTAGTTAAATTCCTCTAAGATCAATTTTGATTTGTTCAAGTTTTGCATTTGCATTCGTACCGTCAATCTCTTCAATGTCAATTTCTTCTAAATCCTTTCTATAATGAGTTCTAATAATATTGACTTTATCAAGTTTATTTTGTTGTTTAGACCATTCCATAATATAATCCAATAATTCATGGTTATGAGTGGTCAGAAAGAATTGAGTGTCCTTTGAATGATCAACAATCAATTTGGCAATTAAATCCAGATATCTCGGATGTAATGATATTTCGGGTTCTTCTACAAGTAATATTTTGTTTTTACTTAAAGTGATTAAAAATAGGAAATTCACTAATGATAAAAATCCTTCACCTTGGGTGAATAATGCTAATTGTTCGTTCCGTATCGTTATAACTAACTCATCATTATTTTTTGTATATCTAAGATCTTCAAATTCAGGAATTAGTTTCCTTAGTGATTGAATAACATAATCAAATTTACCTTCATTAACTAGCCGATCATGTAGTTCTTTGAACCTGGTTGGATTAGGTACTTCATGATATCTCATTGTCACTAGTGAGGATTCTTCAAATGGAGATTGATATGGATAAGAGCTTAAAGGTGATTCTCTAGATCTATTCCGAGGGGAATATTTCTTTGAAGATTCAGGTATATCATTTTCTATAATTTCTACGATATTTTCATTTTTCGATTGGTTCAGCACAAATAATAGCGTATTTGTATTAAATAGAAAATCTATTTTATCATTTATTAACTCAAACAATATATCCCTACCTTCATCGTCTTGAAATCGCTTATAAATTAAATCATCAATAAAAGCAGATATTTCCTCTCGAATATTATTATTGATATTATTGAAAAGTTTTCTTTCAATCACATCATCGTATCTATCTTGAAATCTACTCAATTTGTTTGAGGGAAAGAATGATAGATTCTCTCTATAAATTGAAGATAATTCATCAATTATTTTTGTCCTTAACTGGTTAGAATATACTGTTTCGAAATTTACATAATAACTAGATTTTGGTGTAGATTTTTTATGAAATTGTAATATCAATTTTCGATACTTGTCAAGATTACTCTTTATTACCGCCTCATTACCATTATTGATCAAATATTTTGGTTTTAGATCCTTGATTTGAAATAGGTAATCTAAAAGATTATTTTCCAAACTATCTTTAAAATTACTTCTTGAACTTAATAATAGGCCAATAGCTTCCAATATTGATGATTTGCCGGAATTATTCGGACCTACAACAATATTGATATTAGATGGATGAATTTCAATATCATTTAAACCTCGGAAATTCGTAATCTTAAGATTCTGAAGGAATTCGACCATTGTATGTATATACATTACTCTAAGTTCTCTTATTTTATAGGATTGGATAAAACAATAAACATTAGAAACATCTCACCAATTATAATCAACTTAAATACTAGACAAATTTATTTGTTGGTTTGATCGAAGTGATAATTTGATTCTTCCCCCAAATGGCGTGTTGGAGGCTGTTTGATTTACTTTTATGAAAAATTATAATCCAATACTAAACTACGATTAGAATTACGCCAACGGTTGCAAGTAATATACCTGCAAATTGCTTGATATTTATTTTATCAATTCCGGTAAACTGTCCAATTATCACTGCGATAATAGGATTACTAGCAGAAATCGGAGTGGCAACAGCAGTACGAATTCTCTCATATGCTAAGAAAAGAAATGTAGAACCGAGAACCCAGCTGAATATTCCAGACAATCCAAAAATTTTCAATGATGATAGTTTAGCATCGACACTCTTGTTTCTAAATTCCTGTCGATTCTCAGCAATTCGGTAGTAGATCATAAAACTGACAACCCCAATAATTACAGTCCGCACTGTGAGTAATCCAAAGGTTTCTGCATCAGGTCGATTAAGGATCAGTCTGGCAAAAATTGCCGTCATGCCCCATCCAAACCCCACACCAAGACCTAATAATAATGCCTCCAGATTAATTCCTTTCTCAGAGGTTTCCTCATCATAACGATTAGAGGTGACAAGATAGATTCCCAGCACGACTGAGATGGTACCAGAGATTATTAGGAAACTCACCTGCTCAATTCCGAAGAGAATCAATACGCCCGTAGTCATCAATGGATAACTAGTTGCTATCGGTAAGATAACAGAAACGGGGTATTTTCTCATAGCATACATGAAAATGACGTCACCAGTGATGATTGAGAAAACAAGGAGAAATACCAGTAGAAGTAGATAGGGGTCGAGATAAGCCAAAAATACGGAGGGATTTCTAAAATACAGGGCTAGACCAAGTAAAAATGGAAAGCTAACAATAACTCGATAAACCATACCCATATACTGATTCTCGGTCTGAGCACCATGGGCAAGAATATGACTGTTTATTCCCCAGGTAATTGCAGCAAGAACAGAAAATATGATACCGAGTACTGAGCTTTCCATAAAATTTGACTCTAAACAGATTTAAATTTGATGATTAAAAAATTCGGACATAGATTTTCCAAATTATGAAATTTCAAAGCTGAAATCTAACCAACTGATTTGCAACCTAGATCTGATGAAGTATATTCGATAATTAGCTGATTTTTGACTAGTTATTCCATAAATTCTTATTGCGGAGTATAAATCGACTATTGTGGATACACCATTATTCTTTGCTGGTTCAAACCGACTTAGTGTCTTTCTTGTAGCTGACAAAATAATTGGATGGGGTAATCCTGATGCCAAATATTTTTTCCAAATGTGGCGAGATCTTGCATCACATGTGATTTATTATCGCAACCTTATGAATTTACAAGAGACATTTCTTCCTGATTTTCTGCAAGAACCCATCGAAACACCAGATAATATGTCATTTCGGTATGATTATATCGCCGAAGGAGATCTTCCTGCAGGGTCATGGATACAATTCACTGCAGGATTAACAGAGGAGGAAAAAGAACCTTATCTTACAAAAATTCTCTACAAATACTATTCTACAGAAATCAATAATGTAACCCAAAAAATGATCCGAGAGGAAAAGATCTATCTCGATCCACTGGAATTCTTGATCCTCTTGACCAATCTCGGTAATTCTACCGGTAAAGAGAACCTAGAGGAAGAGATCAATGCATTGATTGATGAGGAGGATGCCGAACGGAGGTCGTTCAATAGAGAATTTTACCAGGCATATTTTGACTATATTGAAGATCGGATACGTACAGATCCAGAATTTATCTCTCGATTCCTCCAGCTAAGTGGGGCTCATATCCTGCAGCATCTCTACTCTACTAATAAGGAAGTTCGCAATACACTAGATCAGCATATGTCAATTATCAGTTCGATTTCATCACCCATTCAACATGCTTTCCTGGTAGGTCTTCCCGATCCTATCAATAGCAATGCAGACAAATTTATTGCGACAATGGAGACCTATCAGATGAATTTCACACGATTTTTCATGAATACCTGAGTATTGTAGAGGAGGAATAAATTTATTCAATATGATTCTAACTGGCTAGAACACGATAGTAATCAAGCATTTCTAGATCGATCTTATGTTCTTTGCCAACAATGTCAGTCATATTCTTGCAAACCACATCACCTTCAGATAGACATGTGACCTTGTTCGTCTCAGGTTCGGTCAGTATCGTCTCCATCCCTTCTTTAACAAAGAGATTGGCTAAAAGACGAGACCGCGCAGTCGGACTCCCTCCTCGCTGTGTATACCCTAGGATATTGATCCGTACAGTAGATTTTGTTTCTCGCTCGATGTCTGAGGCCAATTCACGGATATCCATATTGACACCTTCAGCCGAGACAATAATTCCAGATTTCTTCCCTTTGGCTGCATTCTTACGTATTGTGCGGTATATATCTGCTCGCGCTACTTCCTCCTCGGGAACTAAGATGAGAGTTGCACCCACAGCAATTCCTGTATTCAGTGCAATGAATCCATTTTCACGTCCCATCACTTCAGTGATGAAAATACGATCATGTGAGGAGGCTGTATCTCGAATCTTATCAATTTGAGAGACTGCTGTATTAACCGCAGTATCGAAGCCAATAGTCTCATCAGTTCCATAAATATCATTATCAATTGAACCAGGTATACCAATAAATGGTATATCAATATGCGGGGCTAATGCTTCTGCGGCTGCAAAACTCCCATTACCACCGATAACAAAAAAGCCATCCACATCATTTAACCGTAAGTTTTCTGCCACAGTCTCTCGTCCCTCCTCGGATCGCAATACGTTTGATCTTGAAGTTCGCAGAAAGGTACCACCTTGATGGAGCAGACCACCCACCGATCGTTTTGTTAAGGTTTGATAATTGTTATTGGCAAGTCCATCCCAACCAGCTTCAAATCCGATGACCTGAATATTATTTGAGATACCTAATCTAGTGATAGCCCGGATAGCAGCATTGGCGCCTGGAAAATCTCCGCCCGTAGTTGCAATAGCAATCTTCCTCATTATGTTTGAATTTACTTAGAGGTATTGATAAAACTACGGTATGACTTATTGTATTGCTGATAATTTTATATTCAAAGAAATTGATAGGAATGTGATTATTCACAATTTCAGGAGATAGAGGATTGAATTAGGGAAATCTACTATTTTATCATCATAAAATAATGAAACCCCGCCATTAGCCGGAATAAGACTATCAGTGATAGGATTATGCTGAAAAAAGTCCAATCAGACTAAACAGATTTCCAGTAAAATTCAACCTCCAACATATCGGATTCAAAAGGAATGGATAAGGTTTTGACCTGATCACAGTACTTGTAGGTATATTTCTTCAGGATTGAAATATCAAAAAATCGATCTCGATCCTTCGGAACATGTTCAAGAAAGTTTTCTGATGAGATCAGAATCATCTTGGCTTTGGCCCGGGTGGTCAGTACATTAATCCGGTTCAAATCATAAATAAACTCCTCTTCTGCACGTAATTGATCTTTTGCCGAGACTCCAACTGTTCCAATAATTACATCTCGTTCAGAACCTTGGAATTTTTCAACGGAAAAGATAGTATCCTTAAGAGCAACCATCAACTCATCATCATCAAGATCTGTCAAATCAGCTGCAATTATTTCTTGATAGAGCATATTGACAATGGTTCGACTGTGTGCATTATGTGGAGCTACGATACCAATTGATTCATACCAAAATGACTTTTGATCTTCTTTGGTCGTAGGATTTACCATACGATAATAATCGAGAATAACCTGGGTTGCCATTTCTGCTTCGAAAATTGAGACACTGGTATCAAATTGTGAGTGATGAACAATAGATGTAACAATTTTCTTGGGATCAAGAACATCAAGTGTCCAACTGGGCTGGAGATTACCAGCATTTCCTGGTAATAACCGGTTCTTATTGGGTGATTTTGGACTGGCCATCAAATCTTCATAAATACCTAGAGAAGCAGTGAAATCGACAATCATTTCATGACTTCGATAATTGTATTTGAGCTGTCTGAAATCCATATCAAATCCAGTTTTGTAATAATCAAAGACACTACCCAGTTGTACTTTAAGATTTTCGGGAGGTTTGATGGGTTGTACCGGAGGTAACTGATTATCATCTCCAACTAGTACGACCTGTGTTTTCAGAGATCCAGGATTTTTGATTTTCATTTGCTTTAACTCAGCTGGATTAATTGTTCCTCCGCGATAATTGAAATCAAATTCCAACTCTACATCTTCCGACCGCACATGTTGGTAGATGGATAACATATGATCTGTTGGCAATTGAGAAGCCTCATCAACGATGATCAGATCAAATTCCAGTCTATCTCGTGCAAGGATGAGCTTATTACCTTTTTTGTTATCAAGTTTATAGACCTGATGAGCATTACCAAAGAAGATTACATCACCGGAGATCAGATCCTCAAGTTTTCCATCCTTTCTCCCCGTAGGAGTTATGCGTTTATCATTAAAATCCCAACCCCCACTTCGATAGGCTAATCGATCTACATTATACGTGGGACCAGAACTCGACATAACTGGTAGTTCTCGACTTTGGGACATGATAAATACCTTCTGTGATTGAGCAGCGCGATTGGGATTGCCATTAGGACCGATGCCAGAACAGATTTTCTCCAGCAGGACATTACTTGCAGTATAGGCAAATGAAGTTATCAGAATCCTTGATTCTGTTATTCCCTGTTGATGTCTTCGTTCTAGAAATTCATCTATCAATGCAACAATAGTTTGAGATTTTCCAGTACCTGGTGGACCTAAAATCAGTCGAAGAGGTGATTCAAGAGCAAAAAAGATTGCTTCTTCCTGTGATTTATCCGGAGGAAATTCAGCATTACCAATTAGTTTTGAGGGTCGAGGATAGGTCACCTTCTCTATCAAATCAGGGGCATACATGTAGACCTGAGCTGCAGGAAAGATCAATTTCTGCAATGGAGGGAGCTCTTTCATTGGTCCAAGACTCCACAAAATAGCCAATCGTTGCCCAAGCATGGAATTACCAAGATTATTTCTAACCAGTAACGATTTAGCCGAGTTCCGACTCTTGTATAATTTATCTGCCCAAAACCCTGAAGAACGTGGATACAGGAACCAAGTCGTGGTGTCGGGATCAAGTACTTCATCCTCTGCCAGCTGGAAAATGTCTTTATTTCTCGGGGCTGTAGTGATACTGTAACTTTTCGAGGAATTTTCCCAACTCATCTCACTTATCTTAATCTGCCAATCCCATTGTGCCCAAGAGAGAATACTATCTCTAATCTGAATGGGGATAAGAAGTACAAGATCACCCTCTGAGAATTTAACATTTCTTGAGAGACCTCGTAGATCAAATTCATAGATAAACTCAACTTTACCTGAACCAGTTGGCATAGTGATTTTACGGAGATTACTTACTCTTGCTGCCTCCAATTTACCGATAGCTTCTTGTGGATAGGTGGATCTGAGTTCTACCTTCTCCAATTCATCAACTGATTCCGTAAGTACCGCAAATAAGTACCAATTACGTGCTAGTGGATGAAAAGATGCGGGAAGGACGTCAGTTGCTTTGGTTCGAACCTCCTTGGGTCGATTGATAGGATTATTCGAAATCAGAGGTCTTGTTAATTTATTACCCTGAAAATAGCTGATTAGAATAGACATAGTTCTGATTTTAGAATAGATCTGACTTTGTATTTCCTTGAATTTAGCATTAGCACCGACCTGATCGGTTTGCCGTTTGAGTATAAAACTATGCCAATGCGAGCGATCCATATTATTGAATAATGGAGACCAATAATTGATATTATACCCAAAATTATTGAGTAATAATTTGGCAGTTCGGTGCCAGGTGAAATTAATCGGTAGTGGAAGACCCATCACCGATTCTACGAATTTGGATATATCATACACCCGTTTCAATTGATTAGGATCCGTTACTTGATTAGATGGAGAAATCCACTGTGAAATCAAAAATAGATCATTATAGAGGTCCTTATCCTCAACAATAGATCCCATGTGCTTTTCGAGTAATTCCTCTATTTTATCTACTATCTCAGGAGACCAGTAGTAAAAAGCCGTATTGGCAAATGATTCCTCTTTACGTATATGTCTCTCCATGATCAATGTCATCTGTATGACACGTGCAACATTTTTTACAATTTGACGTAAGAAGATTAACTCTGCATCTTTGGTAATATCAAGGGCAATATTCACGTAAGCTATCTCAATCCTGGTTGATCGACTTGGCTTGCCAGATTTTAAGATATCACCAGGTTTGACATATTGCATTGATTTATTGTCTCCAACTGTTGTGTCTTCAAAATACAGTAAACGATCAGCAAATCTCCTTACATCATCAATATTAAGGTCCAAAAATCCATTATTCTGAAGAAACATATGAAGATTATTTTTCTGTTGGGTAATATATTTATTCAACTCATCCTTCCAACCTTTGGTATAATTACTTTGTAATTCTTCTTTCTTACTCCGAATAGAATCGAGAAAACCAAACCAGCTCTTCCACCATTTACTGAAATGTTCTTTGTGCTGTGCTTTCGATCTGATACCCATACTACTTTCAAGCATGATACCAAATCCAAATGCTAAGTCCGTCGTCGAGTCGGTTTCCAAGGTGAACGTCACCTTTGTCCTTGAGTAACTGGGTATGGAGGTAGAATAGATTTCAGATGAATTGGCTTGTATGACTTTTTTTTCCTTGATTGCTCGTGATTTATGACGCAGAAGTGGTAATACTGAATTAATTGGTTTAGGATAATCAGCACCACCTAAATTACTGAGATTATTGTACAAATCATCGATTGTCAAGATATTCTGATCCTTTAATTGTGAGATAATAGAATTGTTGATGTTTGGTAGTAATTCAATTTCAACCGTATTATCCCATTTATCATCCTGCAAACTATATCCAGAATTCTTCAAACAATCATCAAGGTAATCGCATTTATCACAATGAGCACCGAATGTTTGTTGGACCTCATTACGATCAACAGGGATCAGATTTTGTACCAAATCCTCGATCAACTCAATTGTATTCTCATAGAGAACCATTGTCTGCTCTATATCTACTTCTGCAATTTGATCTTGTAGATCAATAAAATCATAGATTTTCACATTCTCCACTGTCGGAAAGATTCCATTTCCCTCAGCTAGGACGACGAAATCGGTAAGTCCATGATCTTGAATGTAGTGGTTCAGGGTTTGTAGATAATAGAGGATCTCATTGAAATAGTTATGACCAACGCGATCCTCGGGAATAGATTTGATATCAATAACTGAAATACCATAAGTTGCAGTAATAGCTGATCGATCCTTCTCTATGAACGAGCCATTATTGTCCATTAGTTTTACTTTTTGATTTAAATTTGATATGGGTCGAATCAACATGATATCAGGGCGAGAAGGACTAATTTCCATATTTGGAAAATATGCTTGGAATGTTGGGCTGATCTCATATTCGTATTCCAGTAAACACACTTCAGTATTG
>Ga0102944_1001134_pt1 | contig 18396 bp, 12 predicted proteins | sample SalPonD_shore_MG_FD_78172 | JGI IMG/M metagenome (GOLD analysis project Ga0102944, IMG submission 78172) | Salt pond soil microbial communities from South San Francisco under conditions of wetland restoration - Salt Pond MetaG... | ecosystem: Environmental > Aquatic > Marine > Intertidal zone >...
CTGCGATGGCAACGCGCTCCTGTGCCTTCAGATTCTCCGGCACTGCACCCTCCGTCCGCCAGTTGCCGCAGCGCTGCAGCAACTGGCGGACCGCGCGTTCACTACCGGAGTATCTGAAGGCACAGGATCTCGTTGCCATCGCCGGCATCGATACCCGGCGCCTGACCCGCCTGCTGCGCGACAAGGGCGCCCAGAACGGCTGCATTATTGCCGGCGGCAGCCCGGACGCGGAACAGGCCGTAGCGGCGGCCCGCGCGTTTCCCGGGCTCAAGGGCGCCGGCCTCGCGCACCGGGTCAGTACCGAATCCGCCTATGACTGGGAGGAAGGGACCTGGTCCCGGGAACCCGGGCGGCCGGCGCAAGCTGAACGACCCTGGCGCGTGATTGCCTATGACTACGGCATCAAGCGCAATATCCTGCGCATCCTCGCCGATCTGGGTTGCCGCCTGACCGTGGTGCCGGCGCAGACGCCGGCCCGGGAGGTCCTGGCCGAAAAGCCCCACGGCATCTTCCTGTCCAACGGCCCCGGCGATCCGGACGCCTGCGACTACGCCATAGACGCCATCCGCGAACTGCTGCCTGCGGGCGTGCCCCTGTTCGGGATCTGCCTCGGGCACCAGCTCCTCGGCCTGGCCGCTGGCGCGCGCACGGTGAAGATGAAATTCGGCCACCACGGGGCCAACCACCCGGTCCAGGATCTGGACACGGGCCGGGTCATGATCAGCAGCCAGAACCACGGCTTCGCCGTGGACGAGGACAGCCTCCCGGCGGAACTGCGCGCCACCCACCGCTCCCTGTTCGACGGTTCCCTGCAGGGCGTGCACCACCGCAACCTGCCGGCCTTCGGTTTCCAGGGCCACCCGGAGGCGAGTCCGGGACCGCATGATCTGCGCCCCCTGTTCAAGCATTTCATTGAGCTCATGGAGGAGGCGTCGTGAACACGCTCTGTTTGGCAAGGAGCTGGGAGCTGGGGGCTGGGGGCTTGCGACTCATAATCCCTTTTCCACTGTGCTGCCCTAAAGGGAAAGCCCGGTTACATGCATTCTTCGAGTGTAAATCCGGCTGGAGTGCTCAATTTCCGAGCCCCCGGCCCCCAGCCCCCAGTTCCGCGTAAGCCATGCCTAAACGCACCGACATAAAAAGCATCCTCATCATCGGCGCCGGCCCCATTGTCATCGGCCAGGCCTGCGAGTTCGATTATTCCGGCGCCCAGGCCTGCAAGGCCCTGCTGGACGAGGGTTACCGGGTGATCCTGGTGAACTCCAACCCGGCCACCATCATGACCGATCCGGACATGGCCCATGCCACCTACGTGGAACCCATACACTGGCGCACCGTGTCCCGGATCATCGAGAAGGAGCGACCCGACGCCCTGCTGCCCACCATGGGCGGCCAGACCGGTCTCAACTGCGCCCTGGATCTGGCGCGTATGGGCGTGCTGGAGGAATTCGGCGTGGAGCTCATCGGCGCCAGCCGCGAGGCTATCGACAAGGCCGAGGACCGGGAGAAATTCCGTGCCGCCATGAACCGCATCGGCCTGGCTTCGGCCCGCTCGGAACTGGTGCGCGACATGGACGACGCCAGGCGCGTGGTCAAGGATCTGGGTTTTCCCGTCATCATCCGCCCGTCCTTCACCCTGGGCGGCACCGGCGGCGGTATCGCCTATAATCGCGAGGAATTCGTCGACATCTGCGAGCGCGGCCTGGACGCCTCGCCCACCCACGAGATCCTGCTGGAGCAATCGGTACTGGGCTGGAAGGAATTCGAAATGGAAGTGGTGCGCGACCACAAGGACAACTGCATCATCATCTGTGCCATCGAGAACGTCGATCCCATGGGCGTGCATACCGGCGATTCCATCACCGTGGCGCCGGCCCAGACCCTGACGGACAAGGAATACCAGATCATGCGCGACGCCTCCCTGGCCGTGCTGCGCGAGATCGGGGTGGATACCGGTGGTTCCAATGTGCAGTTCGCCATCAACCCGGAAAACGGTGAACTGATCATCATCGAGATGAACCCGCGCGTGTCGCGTTCCTCGGCCCTGGCCTCCAAGGCCACCGGTTTCCCCATCGCCAAGGTGGCGGCCAAGCTGGCCGTCGGTTACACCCTGGACGAACTGGACAACGAGATCACCGGCGGCGTCACCCCGGCGTCCTTCGAACCCACCATCGATTATGTGGTGACCAAGATCCCGCGTTTCACTTTCGAGAAGTTTCCCCGCGCCGATGATCGCCTGACCACACAGATGAAATCCGTGGGCGAGGTCATGGCCATAGGGCGCAGCTTCCAGGAATCCCTGCAGAAGGCCCTGCGCGGCCTCGAAACCGGCATCGACGGCTTCAACGAACGCATCGAGTCCGGACAGGAGGACGCCCTGGAAAAAATCGAACTGGAGCTGCGGGTCCCCCGCGCGGAAAGGCTGCTGTACGTAGCCGAGGCGTTCCGCCACGGCCTGTCCGTGGACGAGGTGCATGCCCTGTCCCGCATCGATCCCTGGTTCCTGGCCGAGATCCATGACCTGGTGGAAGCCGAATCGGGGCTTGCCGGCCGGTCGCTTCAGGATCTGGATGCCCCCGCCCTGCGGGAACTCAAGCAGAAGGGCTTCGCCGACACCCGCCTGGCGAAACTCCTTAATACCTCGGAAACGGCGGTGCGCACGCGGCGCCGCGAACAGGGCATCATCCCCGTCTACAAACGGGTCGATTCCTGCGCCGCAGAGTTTGCCGCCACCACCGCCTATATGTATTCCACCTATGAAGAGGAGTGCGAGGCCGCGCCCTCAGAGCGCGAGAAGATCATGATCCTGGGCGGCGGTCCCAACCGTATCGGCCAGGGCATCGAGTTCGACTATTGCTGCGTGCAGGCGGCGCTGGCCCTGCGCGAGGACGGCTTTGAAACCATCATGGTCAACTGCAATCCGGAAACCGTATCCACGGATTACGATACTTCGGACCGGCTCTATTTCGAGCCGTTGACCCTGGAGGATGTGCTGGAGATCATCCGTGTCGAGCAGCCCCGGGGCGTCATTGTCCAGTTCGGCGGGCAGACGCCCCTGAAACTGGCACGCGATCTGGAGGCCGCCGGCGCGCCCATTATCGGTACCACGCCGGACTGTATCGATCTGGCCGAGGACCGCGAACGCTTTCAGAAGCTGCTGAGCAAGCTGGACCTGCAACAGCCGCCGAACCGGACCGCGCGCACCATGGCAGAGGCGGAGAAGCTGGCCGCGGAGATCGGCTATCCCCTGGTGGTGCGGCCGTCCTACGTGCTCGGCGGCCGGGCCATGGAGATCGTCTATTCCGCCGAGGACCTGGAAAACTACATGACCCAGGCGGTGTCCGTGTCCAACGAGTCGCCGGTGCTGCTGGACCATTTCCTGGAAAACGCCCTGGAAGTGGACGTGGATGCCGTCTCCGACGGCGAGACCGTGGTTATCGGCGGCATCATGGAGCACATCGAACAGGCCGGCGTGCACTCCGGCGATTCCGCCTGCTCCCTGCCGCCCTACAGTCTCGAGCCGGGTATCCAGGAAGAAATCGCCGGACAGGTTCGCAGCCTGGCGCGCAGCCTCAACGTCATCGGCCTCATGAACATCCAGTTCGCGGTGCAGAAGGAAAAGATCTTTATTCTCGAGGTCAATCCCCGCGCCTCGCGCACCGTGCCCTTCGTATCCAAGGCCACCGGCGTGCCGCTGGCCCGCGTCGCCGCCAAGTGCATGGTCGGGGAGAGCCTGCATAAACAGGATGTGAGCGGCGTGCCGACGCCGGCGTATTACTCGGTCAAGGAAGCGGTATTTCCCTTCATCAAGATGCCCGGCGTCGACTCCCTGCTGGGGCCGGAGATGAAGTCCACCGGCGAAGTCATGGGCATAGGCCGGGATTTCGGCGAGGCTTTCGCCAAGGCACAACTGGGGGCGGGCCAGGGCATTCCCGGCGGCGGCCTGGCTTTTCTCAGCGTGCGCGACGCCGACAAGCAGCAGATCAAGACCGTGGCCCGGGACCTGCACGCACTGGGCTTTTCCCTGTGCGCCACCCACGGCACCGCCGCGGCCATCCGCGAGGCGGGCCTGGAATGTCGCGGTGTAAACAAGGTCCGCGAGGGGCAGCCGCATGTCGTGGATATGTTGAAAAATGACGAAATAGACCTGATAGTGAACACCACGGAAGGCAGAAAGGCCGTTGCCGATTCCTATTCCATCCGCCGGACGGCGCTGCAGCACAAGGTCTTTTACACTACGACCATGGCCGGTGCCGACGCGACCATTCGGGCGCTCAAGGTGGGCGCATTGGAAAGTGTCAATTGTCTACAGGAGTTACATTCGGGAGTCATCCATGAATAAGCCGCCCCTGACCGCGAAAGGTGCACAGAGACTGCGCGAACAGTTGAACCAGCTGAAGACCGTGGATCGGCCCCGCGTCATCGAGGCCATCGCGGAAGCGCGCGCCCACGGCGATCTCAGCGAAAATGCGGAATACCACGCCGCCCGCGAGCAGCAGGGTTTCATCGAGGGCCGCATCAACACCCTGGAGTCGGTGCTGGCCGAGGCCCAGGTCATCGACGTCGCCAAGGTCAAGGCCAATGGCCGCATCGTCTTCGGCGCCACCGTCGACCTGCTCAACATGGACACGGACAAGGAGGTGACCTACCAGATCGTCGGTGAGGAGGAATCGGACATCGACGCCGGCCTCATCTCCGTATCCTCACCCATCGCCCGCGCCCTCATCGGCAAGGAAGAAGGCGAGCAGGTAGGCGTCGAGGCGCCGGGTGGTGTCGTGGAATACGAGATCCTCGAAGTCCGCTACGTCTAGAGCATTCATACCGGGGCTCGACCACCAGTCAGCCCGTTAAAATCTGCCACAGAGGACACAGAGTTACACAGAGGAAAACAGGTATTTGTTCATCACTCTCTGTGTCCCTCTGTGATCTCTGTGGCTTATTAATCGAGCCCCGAACCCCGAGCCCCGAGCCCCGAGCCCCGAAATGAGCAAACGCAGCAAATCCTGGCTGGAGCAGCACCGGCGGGATCCCTTCGTTAAAAAGTCACGCCAGGACCATTACCGTTCCCGGGCCGTGTACAAGCTCATGGAGATCGATCATCGCGACAAGCTGTTCCGGCGCGGGCAGACGGTGGTGGATCTGGGCGCGGCACCCGGCGGCTGGTGCCAGTATGCCGCGGAACAGGTGGACGGCGGCGGCCGGGTCATCGCTGTCGACCTGCTGGATATGGAAGCCGTAGCCGGGGTCGAATTCGTGCACGGCGATTTCAGCGAGGAAGCAGTGCTCGAAACTGTGCTGGCCGTCCTGGACGGGCGTGCGGTGGACCTTGTAATTTCGGACATGGCGCCCAATCTAAGTGGAATACGCGTGACCGATCAGGCCCGCAGTATGGCGTTGGCGGAACTTGCCCTGGATTTCGCGGCACAGGTGCTGCGTCCCGGCGGCGATTTTCTGGTCAAGGTCTTCGAGGGCGCCGGGACGGATCAGCTGCGCCGTGATTTAAATGAACGTTTTCAGAAGGTTACAATCAGAAAACCGGAGGCGTCACGGGACGGCTCGCGGGAATTCTATATGCTGGGAAGGCGCTATAATGTATAGTAAATGAATGAATTTGACGAACTTTTCCACCCTGTCAGGGTGTCAAACAGGAATCCCCGGAAACAGCAGTCGTAGCGGGGCGCGGGGCACGCGGGTGTGCCCGACTTCGGTTTTGGATTTGAGGTTAGCAGCTTGAGTGACATAGCAAAAAATCTGGTGCTCTGGGTCATTATCGCCCTGGTACTGATGATGGTGTTCCGCAATTTCGGCGCCCCGGCCCAGCCCGGCAAGGTTCCCTATTCGCAGTTCGTCACGGCCGTGAAGAGCGGGCGCGTGGAATCGGTGACCATCGAGGGCAGTTCCATCACCGGCAAGTACGAGGATGGTTCCCGCTTTACCACCTATAGCCCGGAGACCAGCAACGAAGCGCTGATCGGAACGCTGCTGGACAACCACGTCGAGATCAAGGGCTCCGAGCCCAACAAGAATTCATTCTGGGCCCATGCCTTCATCTCGTGGTTCCCTATCCTGCTGCTGCTCGGGATCTGGATCTATTTCATGCGCCAGATGCAGGGCGGCGGCAGCGGCCGCGGTGCCCTGTCCTTCGGCAAGAGTCGCGCGCGGCTCCTGGGTGAGGACCAGGTTCGCATCACCTTTGCCGACGTGGCCGGTGTGGAAGAAGCCAAGGAAGAAGTGGCCGAGCTGGTGGAATTCCTGCGCGATCCCGGCAAGTTCCAGAAGCTGGGCGGCAAGATCCCCTCCGGCGTCCTCATGGTGGGCCCGCCCGGCACCGGCAAGACCCTGCTGGCCAAGGCCATCGCCGGCGAGGCCAAGGTGCCGTTCTTCACCATTTCCGGCTCCGACTTCGTCGAGATGTTCGTCGGCGTCGGCGCCTCGCGCGTGCGCGACATGTTCGAGCAGGCCAAGAAGCAGGCGCCGTGCATCATCTTCATCGACGAGATCGACGCCGTCGGCCGCCATCGCGGCGCCGGCCTGGGCGGCGGTCACGACGAGCGCGAGCAGACCCTGAACCAGCTGCTGGTGGAAATGGACGGCTTCGAGGGCAACGAGGGCGTCATCGTCATCGCCGCCACCAACCGTCCCGACGTGCTGGATCCGGCGCTGCTGCGGCCCGGCCGTTTCGACCGCCAGGTGGTGGTGCCGCTGCCGGACATCCGCGGCCGCGAGCAGATCATCAAGGTGCACATGCGTAAGATCGCCGTCGCCGACGACGTCAATCCCAACATTATCGCGCGCGGTACGCCCGGCTTCTCCGGCGCGGATCTGGCTAACCTGGTGAACGAGTCGGCCCTGTTCGCCGCGCGCGCCAACAAGAAGTACGTGTCCATGGATGAGTTCGAACGCGCCAAGGACAAGGTCCTGATGGGCGCCGAGCGGCGCTCCATGGTCATGAGCGAGGACGAGAAGAAACTGACCGCCTACCACGAGTCCGGCCACGCCATCGTCGGCCGCCTCATGCCGGGGCATGATCCCGTGTACAAGGTGACCATAATTCCGCGCGGCCGCGCCCTGGGCCTGACCATGTTCCTGCCCGAGGAAGATCGCCTCAGCTACAGCCGCCGTTACCTGGAAAGCCAGCTCTGCAGTCTGTTCGGCGGCCGCATCGCCGAGCAGCTGGTGTTCGGCAAGGAGATGGTGACCACCGGTGCCTCCAACGACATCCAGCGCGCCACGGAAATCGCCCGTAACATGGTGACCAAGTGGGGCCTGTCGGAGAAGCTCGGCCCGCTCACCTACGGCGAGGACGAGGGCGAGGTATTCCTGGGCCACTCGGTGACCAAGCACAAGGGTATCTCCGACGAGACCGCCCACGTCATCGACGAGGAGATCCGTACCATCATCGACAGCAGTTACGACCGGGCGCAAACAATCCTGACGGAAAACCTGGAAAAGCTGCACATCATGGCCGAGGCCCTGATCAAGTACGAGACCCTGGAGTCACACCAGATCGATGACATCATGGCCGGCAAGATCCCGCGGCCGCCGGCGGGCTGGGACGACGACCACAGCACCCCGGGCGGCACGCCCCAGCCGGTCCGCCCGGAAGGCGCCCCCGGCAACGTGCGTCCCTCGGACGAGCCCGGCCCCAAGCCTGCCTGAATCGACAGAACAGCCATAGTGTAACCCTGGTGGCGTTGTTCGTAACGGATTGAGCCACAGAGGACACAGAGGTCACAGAGAGAGAACAGATGAAATTAAAATCTGTTCTTCCTGCCTGTTGAGACTGGGATCCTGACGGAGGTGTTACGAATGGGTCGTTTAAAATATAAAGCTTAATGAAACCGTATTTTTATTTTTCTCTGTGTTCCTCTGTGTCCTCTGTGGCTTGCTGTTTTTAAGTAAAATCAGGCGATAAACGTCAATGAGAAAGTATTTTGGCACGGATGGCATTCGCGGGAAGGTGGGGGAATTCCCCATTACACCCGAGTTCGTCATGAAGCTGGGCTGGGCCGCCGGACGGGTCCTGGCGGGGGACGGCAAGGGCCCGGTACTGATCGGCAAGGACACGCGCATTTCCGGCTACATGTTCGAATCCGCCCTGGAGGCGGGGCTGTCCGCCGCCGGCAGCGATATCCGCCTGCTCGGCCCCATGCCCACCCCCGCCATCGCCTGGCTCACCCGGAAAAGCCGTGCCCAGGCCGGCATTGTTATCAGCGCCTCCCACAATCCCTATGAAGACAATGGCATCAAGTTCTTTGCGGCCGACGGCCGCAAACTGGCCGATGAGGTCGAGACGGCCATAGAGCAGGAACTGGACCGGCCCATGGTTCTGTCCGGGCGGCTGGGCAAGGCGCGGCGCATGGCCGATGCCGGCCGGCGTTACGTGGAATTCTGCAAGTCCCGGGTTGGCGAGAACTGCCGGTTTGACGGCCTGCACGTGGTGCTGGACTGCGCCAACGGCGCCACCTACCGCGTCGCCCCGCGGGTGTTCGAGGGACTGGGCGCGAAGGTGGATGTGATCGGGGCCGAACCCGACGGCTTCAATATCAACGCCGGCTGCGGTGCCACCGATCCGGAAGCCCTGCGCCGCACGGTGGTGGAACGCGGCGCGGATCTGGGCCTGGCCTTCGACGGCGACGGCGACCGCCTGATCCTGGTGGACGACACCGGCGCCGTGGTCGACGGCGACGAAATCCTGTACATCATCGCCAAGTACCGGCACGAGACGCTGAATGGTGCCGTGGTCGGTACCCAGATGAGTAACCTGGGTCTGGAACAGGCGATCCTCGCCCTGCACATGGGCTTTCACCGGGCCCGGGTCGGCGATCGCTATATCCTGGAAATGCTGGCGCGGGAGAACCTGAAACTGGGCGGTGAGGCCTCCGGCCATATTATCAACCTGAACCTGACCTGTACCGGCGACGGCATTATTTCCGCGCTGCAGGTCATGGAGGCCATGCAAGTCACCGGTACCGCCCTGCGGGATCTGAAAAGCGGCATGGTGAAGTACCCGCAGAAGCTGCTGAACATCAGGCTGGAAAACCGGCTGGACATGGCCTCATATCCGGAACTCGACGATATGGTCAAAGAAGCGGAACACGAACTCGGCGGCAACGGCCGGGTACTGCTGCGACCGTCCGGTACCGAGCCCCTGCTGCGTATCATGGTCGAGGGAAGAGACGCAGGCACGGTCGACACCCTGGTACAGAGCCTGGCCAGCCGGGTGGAAACGGTTCTGCAGAAACACGCCTGAACGAATAAAACACGGCATAATCCGGCGTGAAACTTGAAAGTTCAGGATGTTTGATTACAATACCTGCCTGTTTTGCAGGAACCCGTGCAATAGTCGATGAAGAATATGATTCATAGAGCCTTCCATCACCGGACTATTGCGTCTTCATTTCGGAGTATTCGCTCTCGCCCTTCCTGTTGTTGCAGTCAGCACTGTTGCTGACAGCGGTCTTTTCTTTCTACATCCGCTGTTCACGATCCGGTTCAGGGTGAGCTCTGGGAAGCTAATTTCTTCTTTTGATTTAACAGGAACATGTAATGACTAAGCGTATTCTGGTTGCAGACAAGATCGCACAGGAAGGTGTTGACTACCTGACGGATCGGGACGATTTTTCTGTTGATGTGATCCACGGCCTGGACGAAGCGGGACTGTGCGAGAAGATCCCCGGATACAACGCGGTGCTGGTACGCAGCGCGGTCAAGATCACCGGCAAGGTCATCGATGCCGCCGATGTCCTGCAGGTCATCGGCCGTGCAGGCATAGGCGTCGACAACATCGACGTGGACAAGGCGACTGAAAAGGGCATTGCCGTACTCAACACCCCCGACGCCAACGCCACCACCACGGCGGAACTGGCATTCGCCCACATCCTGTCCCTGAGCCGCAACCTGCCGGCCGCAGATCGCTCGGTGCGCGCCGGGAAGTGGGAGCGCTCGAAGTTCGTCGGCGCCGAACTGGCCGGCAAGACCCTGGGCATCGTCGGCTACGGTACCATCGGCCGTATCGTTGCCAACCGCGCCAGGGCTTTCGGCATGAACGTCGTGATCTACGATCCCTTCGTCACCGCCGAGATCTGCGCCGCCGACGGCGTGCAGTCGGTGGAACTGGACAAGATGTTGGTAAGCGCCGATTACGTGACACTGCACTGCCCCGTCAACGACAAGACCCGCGGCCTGTTCAACGCCGAACGTCTGGCCGGCATGAAGAAAGGCGCCCGCCTCATCAACTGCGCCCGGGGCGGACTCGTGGATGAGGCGGCGCTGTACGAGGTGCTGAAATCCGGCCATCTGGCCGGCGCCGCGCTGGACGTGTATGAAACAGAGCCCCCGGGCGAATCCCCGTTGTTCGAGCTGGACAACATCGTCTTCACACCGCATCTCGGCGCCTCCACCGCAGAGGCGCAGACCGCCGCCGGTACCGGGATCGCCAAGCAGATCGCCGTCTACCTGCAGACCGGTGAACCCATACATGCCATCAACCTGCCGCCGGTGTCGAGCGAGGAACTGATCAAGCTGAAGCCGTACATGACTTTGGCACGGCGCCTGGGCAAGCTGCTCGGCAACATGATCGAGGAGCCCATCAGGGAACTGGAGGTCACCCTGTGCGGCGCCGCCACCGAGCGGAACATCCGCTCCATCTCCACGGAGGGACTTGTCGGCCTGATTAGCACCTACATGTCGATACCGGTGAACCGCGTCAATGCGCGCACCATCGCCGAACAGCAGGGCATCAAGCTGACGGAGTCCCTGCGCGACATGCATACCGACTACCAGAGTACCGTCGGGCTGACAGCGTATTTCGACAGCGGTACGCTGAGCGTGGAGGGCACCCTGTTCGACCGCACGCACCCGCGCCTGGTGCGTATCAGCGCCTATGACATCGAGGCGGTGCTGGACGGCCATCTCATCATTACCCGCCATCTCGATCAGCCGGGCGTGGTCGCCGCCATCAGCACCCTGCTGGCCAAACAGGACATCAACATTCAGCACATGCAGATGGGTGTCGCCAGCGGCGACAACATGGCCGTAGCGGTGCTGGGCATAGCGCGGCCAGTGAATGACGCCACCATGACGGAAATCGAGAAGCTCAAGGCCATCGACAAGGTCATGCAGGTCAGCCTGTAGGGGCGTTTCACAGGTCAGTTCTCAAGCAGTTTTTACTTAACGCCGTGATTAAGACGATTTTGAACCACGGAGGACACGGAGAACACGGAGAAAACAGAATAAAATCAGTACAAAACTCCGTGTTCTCCGTGTCCTCCGTGGTAATTACAGAATCTGACTGAAATCGCTGGACGTTAACTTCACCCAAGATCCTACTTATGAGGGGCGGTTAGCATGAAGATCAGGGCTTTCCGGGGCATACGGCCCGTACCCGACAAGGCCGCCGGAGTTGCTTCGCGGCCCTACGATGTGCTGGATTCCGACGAGGCCCGCCTGGAGGCGGCGGGCAATCCGTATTCCTTTCTCAACGTGGTCAAGCCGGAGATCACCCTGCCTTCGGGCACCGATCCCTACAGCCCGGAGGTGTACGAGGCGGGCCGGGACAATTTCCAAAGGCTCGTGGACGAGGGCGTCTTCGTCCGTGATGACAAGGACAGCCTGTACGTCTATGAGCTGGTCATGAACGGTCACAGCCAGAGCGGTATTGTCGCCTGCGCCTGGGTGGAGGATTACCTCAACGACCGTATCAAAAAACACGAGCTGACCCGGCCGGACAAGGAAGCGGATCGCAAGAACCACGTGCGCGTAGCCATGATGAATGCCGAACCGGTGTTTTTCGCCTATCGGGCCAGGCCGCGGCTTGACGAGATCGTCGCCGGCATCAAGCGCGACAGTGCACCGGTATATGATTTCACTGCTGACGACGGTATAGAACACCGTTTCTGGGTGGTGGATGATGCGGCAACCATAGAGGCTATCATCGCGGAATTCGAGGCCCTGCCGGCCACCTACGTGGCGGACGGACATCACCGCACGGCCGCCGCCGCCCTGGTCGGCGCTGATCTGAAACAGGAAAACCCGCAACACCGCGGCGACGAGGAATACAATTTCTTCCTGGCCGTGCATTTCCCCGACAACCAGCTCGCCGTGTACGACTACAACCGCGTGGTGAAGGATCTCAACGGCCATGATGCGGAGTCCTTCCTGGAAGCGATCAGCGACGCCTTCGAGATAGAGAACAAGGGGAAAGAACCGTACCGGCCGCAGGCCCTGCACGAAATGGGCATGTACCTGGACGGGGAATGGTATGCGCTCAAGGCAAAACCCGGCACCTGGGACGCGGAGGATCCCGTCGGTGTACTGGACGTGACCGTGCTCTCCCGGCACATCCTGGAGCCGGTACTGGATATCCACGACCTGCGCACCGACAAGCGTATCGACTTCGTCGGCGGCATCCGCGGCCTCAAGGAACTGGAACGCCGCGTCGACAGCGGCGAGTCAGCCGTAGCCTTCGCCATGTATCCCGTCACCATGCAGCAGATCATGGACATCGCCGACGCCGGGCTGATTATGCCGCCCAAGGTAACGTGGTTTGAGCCGAAGCTGCGGAGTGGGCTGGTGGTGCATAGCCTGGAAGATTAAGCCCGGGCGGCTGTTCGGCATTCACGCCAGTGGAAGGAAGTGAATGGTGAATAGTGAATGGTAAATAGTATTTAGATCGTCATACCGGAAACGTCGGAGACGTTATCCGGTATCCATACTTTCGTTTATCTTCGGCTGGATGCCGGATAACCGCATCGCGGTTTCCGGCATGACGGTTTTGTGCTGTTACCATTCACTATTCACTGCCTTACCGCAAGCCCCGCAACCTCGACTACCCTCAGATATTCCTGAGGATTTCGTTAATCCCCACCTTCCCCCGCGTCTTCTCGTCCACCTTCTTGACGATCACGGCGCAGTACAGGCTGTGGCTGCCGTCCTTCGCCGGCAGGTTGCCGGAGACCACCACTGATCCCGGCGGGATGCGGCCGAAGGTGACTTCGCCGGTTTCGCGATCGTAGATCTTGGTGCTCTGGCCGATGTACACGCCCATGGAGATCACTGATCCCTCGCCGACGATGACGCCTTCCACGATTTCGGAGCGGGCGCCGATGAAGCAGTTGTCCTCGATGATGGTGGGATTGGCCTGCAGCGGCTCCAGTACGCCGCCGATGCCGACGCCGCCGGAGAGGTGTACGTTTTTGCCGACCTGGGCGCAGGAACCGACCGTGGCCCAGGTATCCACCATGGTGCCGCTATCCACATAAGCACCGATGTTCACGTAACTTGGCATGAGTACCACGTTGGGCCCGATGAAGCTGCCGTAGCGCACCGTGGCCGGTGGCACCACCCGGGACTGCATTTCCAGGTAGTGGCCCTTGTCGTAATGGCCGAACTTCAGCGCCACCTTGTCGAAATAGGTGGTGTAGCCGCCCTGTATGACCCGGTTGTCGCTGATGGCGAAGGACAGCAGCACGGCTTTCTTGACCCACTGGTTCACCGTCCACTCGCCGCCTTTCTTTTCGGCCACGCGCAGTTCCCCCGAGTCCAGTCCGGCCAGGACCTTGTTCACGGCATCTTTCAGTTCCTTGTCCGCGTTCTGGGAATTGATTTCACCGCGTTTCTCGAAGTACTGGTCGATCAGGGTTTCCAGGTTGCTCATGCTGACTCCTTTTTAAAAAAACTTTTACTTACAGTGTTTCAATGACGCTGCGGATGCGCCCGGCCGCATCCACGCATTCCTGCAGGGATGCTACCAGGGCGATACGAATGCGGTCGCCGCCCGGATTGACACCGCCCGCCTCGCGGGACATGAAGCTGCCGGGCAGAACGCGCACGTTCTGCTTCTCCAGCAGCAGGCGTGTGAACCGGACGTCGTCCACCGGCGTTTGCGGCCACAGGTAGAAACCCGCCGGTGGGCACTCCACATTCATAACGGGCTGCAGTATAGCAAGAACGGCCTCGAACTTGCGGCGGTATTGCGCGCGGTTATCGCGCACGTGTTCCTCGTCGTTCCAGGCTGCGATGCTGGCGGCCTGGGTATAGGGCGCCATGGCGCAGCCGTGGTAGGTACGGTAGATGTAGAAGCTGCGGATCAGGTCGGCGTCGCCGGCAACGAAACCGGAACGCATGCCCGGCACGTTGGAGCGCTTGGACAGGCTGTGGAAGACCATGCAGCGGCGGTAATCGGTGCGCCCGCCGGCCGCTGCGGCCTGCAGTAGTCCGGGGGGCGGCTGTTCCTCGTCCAGATAGATCTCGGAATAACACTCGTCGGCGGCGATGATGAAATCGTGCCGATCGGCCAGCTCCAGCAGCAGGCGCAGGGTGTCCGGATCCAGCACGCTGCCGGAAGGGTTGTTGGGCGAACACAGGTACAGGATCTGGCAGCGATCCCAGATTTCCGCCGGCACCGCGGCAATGTCCGGCTGGAAGCCGTGTTCCGCCAGGCAGTTGAGATAATGGGTGCCGGCGCCGGCCAGGAACGCGGCACCCTCGTAGATCTGGTAGAAGGGATTGCCGGTGACTACCAGGGCGCCGGGTTTGCGCGGATCGATCATGCACTGGGCGAAAGCGAACAGGGCCTCGCGGGTGCCGTTCACGGGCAGGACGTGCCGTTCCGCGTCGAGACTGTCCTGCGGCAGATCGAAACGCCGGATCAGCCACTCCCGCACGGCCTCGCGCAGTACCCGCGTCCCCCGCGTGGTGGGATAACGGGCCGCGCCGTCCAGGTTCCCGGCCAGGGCTTCGAGAATGAACGCCGGCGTCGGGTGCTTGGGCTCGCCGATGGACAGATCGATTCCCGGCAGGGCGGCCGGCGTCACGTCCGCCTGCAGCTTCGCCAGCGCTTCGAAGGGATAGGGCTGGAGTTTGTCGAAACCGGGATTCACTGTGGTATCGGGGGTTGCCTGAAAAAGTGAGCCAGTATAGTTGCACGGCAGGATTTCGCCAAACAGCCGAGTATAAATCACTGATCCGGTTATGTTATCCTGTGCAGCTTTTCCGATCCCCGGTGTACAGCCGGGACAGCAGAGGAACAGATCGTGACTCAACGGATCCTCACACTGGCCGGCGACGGCGTCGGGCCGGAGATCATGGCCGAGGCGGAGAAGGTCCTGGCCGCCCTCGCGGCCGATCACGGCCTGGCCCTGGAAACGCGACAGGGTCTCATCGGCGGCGCCGCCATCGACGCCACTGGCGTGCCCCTGCCCGAGGAGACGCTGGCTGCGGCCCGGGAAGCGGATGCCGTGCTGCTCAGCGCCATCGGCGGGCCCAAGTGGGAGAACATCGAGCGGCACCTGCGCCCGGAGCGGGGCCTTCTGGCCATCCGCGCCGGTCTGCAAGCCTTTGCCAACCTGCGCCCGGCCATGATTTACCCGGAACTGGTGGCGTCCTCATCCCTGAGGCCGGAGCTGGTCAGCGGCCTGGACATCATGATCGTGCGCGAACTCACCGGCGGCATCTATTTCGGCGAACCGCGCGGCATCGAGGTGCGCGGCGGTGCCCGTACCGGCTTCAATACCATGGTCTACAGCGAGACGGAGATCGCGCGCATCGGCCGCGTCGCCTTCGAGGTGGCCGGCAAGCGCCAGGGGCGCCTGGTATCCGTGGACAAGGCCAACGTCATGGAAGTCTCGGAACTCTGGCGCGGCGTCATGACCGATCTGGCGGCGGAGTATCCGGACGTGGAGCTGTCGCACATGTACGTGGACAATGCCGCCATGCAGCTGGTGCGCGAACCGAAACAGTTCGACGTCATCGTTACCGGCAACCTGTTCGGTGATATCCTGTCGGATCTGGCCTCCATGCTGAGCGGATCCATCGGCATGCTGCCGTCGGCGTCGCTGAACGAAGCCGGTCGCGGCCTGTACGAGCCGGTACACGGTTCGGCGCCGGATATCGCCGGCGAGAACAAGGTCAATCCCCTGGCCATGATCCTGTCACTGGCGATGATGCTGCGCTATTCCCTGGACCGGGCCGCCCTGGCCGATCGTATCGAGACAGCCGTGCGCCGGGTACTGGCGGACGGCCTGCGCACCGCGGATATCCACACCCCGGACACGCGGCAGGTTTCGACGTCGGACATGGGCGACGCCGTTGTGGCGGCCTTGCGGGACTGATGCATCCGATACGCGCACTTCATAATTCATGATCATGAACAATTTAAAGTCCGGAATTTCTGTTTAAATCCGGATTTAACCACGGAGGACACGGAGAACACGGAGGTTTTATAATGTAGTCATTTGATTTTGATCCGTTGTGTTTTTCTCCGTGATCTCCGTGTTCTCCGTGGTTCAAGGCCGTACCCGAACAGCGGCATTAGGCGAACATTGCTTAAGAACCAATTCGGAACGGACACTTACCGGACCAACCGGACAAGCGAGGTAATATGAGCAAGCAGTACAACGTAGCAGTCGTCGGCGCCACCGGCGCCGTGGGCGAGGTGATGCTGTCCATACTGGAGCAGCGCAATTTCCCCGTGCGCAAGGTCCACGCCGTGGCCAGCAGCCGTTCTGCCGGCGGCACCATACCTTTCCGCGGCGAGGACCTGGTCATCGAGGACCTGGAACAGTTCGATTTCAAGGGTATCGACATCGGACTGTTTTCGCCGGGTGCCTCGGTGTCCAAGATCCACGCGCCCCGCGCGGCCGCGGCCGGTACCGTGGTCATCGACAATACCTCGCAGTTCCGCTACGACGACGATATCCCGCTGGTGGTGCCGGAGGTCAATCCCCATGCCGTGGCCGCCTATACCAACCGCGGCATTATCGCCAATCCCAACTGTTCCACCATCCAGATGGTGGTGGCCCTCAAGCCCCTGCACGAGGCCGCCCGCATAGAGCGCATCAATGTCTGTACTTACCAGGCCGTGTCCGGCACCGGCAAGGACGCCATCGAGGAGCTGCGCCGGCAGACCGAGGCGCTGATCAACGGCAGGCCGGCGGAGTGCCAGGTTTATCCCAAGCAGATTGCCTTCAACGCGCTGCCGCAGATCGATGTCTTCCAGGACAACGGCTATACCAAGGAGGAAATGAAGATGGTGTGGGAGACCCGCAAGATCCTGGAAGACAACGGCCTGCTGGTGAATCCCACCGCCGTGCGTGTACCGGTGTATTACGGCCATTCCGAAGCCGTGCACATCGAGACCGTGGAGAAGCTGAGCGCCGGGGAGGCGCGGAAGCTGCTGGCGGCCATGCCCGGTGTGGAGGTACTGGATGAGCACCGCGACGGCGGCTATCCCACTGCCGTTACCGAGGGGGAGGGCCGTGACCCCGTGTACGTGGGCCGCATCCGGGAGGATATTTCGCACCCCCGCGGACTCGATCTGTGGGTGGTTTCCGATAACGTCCGCAAGGGAGCGGCATTAAATAGTGTTCAAATTGCTGAAATTTTGGTAAAAGACTATTTATAAACTATAGTTAAGGGGTAATTATAAAGGAGCTTCGCAGGTTTTATCCGGAGGTGAAGGTTAACGCCGGTGTAATGGGGCCGGATACATGCCGGCGGCAGGTGGAACACGGGTGACACAGGCCGGGCCGGGCTTGCCAAGCCAGAATGTAACTTATTGCCCTGTAAGCATTTTCCAGAAGGGACCACATTGGTTTGATGAAAGAAAGCGCCCTGACATGGCTCGTGTGTTGCATCTGCTGGGGGCTGGCGCCGGCCGCGTCGGCGCTGGCGCTGTCGCCGATCACGCTGCATTCTCATCTGAACCAGCCTCTGGACGCCCGCGTCGACCTGTCCGGCGTCAACAAGGCGGATTTGGCCAACCTTCACGTGATGATCCATACCGGCGAAGGTGCGGATGCCTACCAGGAGGCCGTCCCGCTGCGGCACGAGGTGAAAGAAGACGGCAGCGGCCATTACATCAGCATTACCAGCACCGGGGTGATCCGGGAGCCGATCCTGACCTTCACCCTGGAAGTGGACTGGCCCCACGGCCGCTATGCCCGGGAATATTCCCTACTCATTGACCCAAAGTAGCCAGCAGGGATAACACTCAAGAATGATACGTAACTGCGTAATATCTGTTTTGTTGTTAGCGGTACCCGGCTGGGCGGCGGCGCTGGGCCTGGGTAGCATCGAACTGCATTCGGGGCTGAACCAGCCCTTCGATGCCCGCATCAACCTGGTATCGCCGACGGCAAGTGAAATCCAGAGCCTCAAGGTCCAGCTCGCAGACAGCGAGGCCTTCCAGCGCGCCGGCATCGATCGGCCGTTCGTACTCAGCCGCCTGAAATTCGAAGTCGTGACCAATGATTCCGGTCCCGACTATATCCATATCACCACACGCAAACCCGTGCGTGAGCCCTTCCTGGATTTCCTGGTCGAGGCGGCCTGGTCCAACGGGCGCCTGTTCCGTGAATACACGGTGTTGCTGGATCCGCCCATGTACAACCCCGA
>Ga0102944_1001135_pt1 | contig 18380 bp, 13 predicted proteins | sample SalPonD_shore_MG_FD_78172 | JGI IMG/M metagenome (GOLD analysis project Ga0102944, IMG submission 78172) | Salt pond soil microbial communities from South San Francisco under conditions of wetland restoration - Salt Pond MetaG... | ecosystem: Environmental > Aquatic > Marine > Intertidal zone >...
AGATTTCTTTTTACAATTAATAAGATTTCTTTTACTTCTTTATCTTGAATTAAATCAAATAAACTTATCTCCTCAAATTCCATATTAAATATTATTGGAGTATTTTCAATAAGAAAATTTTCCATAATCATTCCAAATTCTCTTATATTTTCTTGACTTGGAGTAATTCCATAATGTTTAAAAGCATTTCGAGCTTTATTCAATCTCTTAAAAGAAGCTTTAAGAGAGATATTCCGCCCTTCCAACTGCTGATTTATGCAATTCCAAAAGTCAAGAATAAACATCTTTTTATTTACCGCAGCGTCTAATTTCTCTGCTCCAAGAATTAAAAAAAGTTCTGCTACATTATGAAATGTTAGTAAAGAAGCATAATTTATTGGAGGCGGTTGTAATGACTGCTCTACTCCCATTTTATAAAGATATTTAATTATGGTTAATCTCGATAGAATGTTTTCTTTCTTCATTTTCTTGTTTTTTATTCTTTCCAATTGGGAGTAATATTCAATATTACTCTTAATTTATTTTTTCTGTTTTGATGATTTTATTTATTAATAACTATTACACTATTTAAATTTGCTTTTCTTTTTTGTATCTGTGAAATGGAAAGAGCACTGTTTAAAACTTTTTGAGATTACATCATATAATAAGAAAAAAACATATTTCTAAGGTTGCTTTAAAATTAAAAAGAAAAAATTGAGAATAGAGAATAGTATCAAGCAATTTAAGAAAAAGAGATCTTGATTGCATCTCTTAATAGATAATTAATTATATTAATCTCCGTCTCCAAGCGTCTTAAAGGGTTTTGGATAATATGCTTCTGGAAAAATTTTTTAATATTTCTTATATTCTTCCATGAAGGAAGAATGCATTAGAAAAATTTGTGAATAACTTATTATTAGAATATAAGAATTATAATTATTATAGAGAATTAATTTTTTGTTTTATTCTTTAGTAAGATTTTTCGCTTCTTTAGCCGCCTTAATTAACTCTTCTACCGTCATATCTTTTATTTTACTTGCTAATACTTTTTTTAAATCGGTGTCGCTAGTATATTTCGTTTTCTCTAAATCAGCTTTTATTTCTTCTAATTTTACTAATCTATCTTCAATTTTTCTCGTTTTATTGATTATAGTATATAATAAATAACCAAATCCAATAATATCTATACAAAAACCAATAATTGTTAATATATCTATAATTAAAGTTATAATTATACCACATCTTTTTTTTATTGTTATGAATTCTAATTCTTGTTAATTTATTTTGGTTACTACTAATTGTTTATTAATACTTTACTCTCGATTATTGCTCTTTTTTTAACATATATTTCAAAAGCAAAATAATTTTGGTCTCTTTTTTATTCTTTATCGTGTTTTGCTCTTCATTCTATGAATAATACCCCTCATACTCCTATAAAAGAAAATTATTTCTGAACTAATTTGAAATATTAATTATTCATTGTAACGATTTGGCAGGCTAACTCCATAATTATCGCAATATTAGACATATATTCTGCATATTCTCTATTATTACATGAGTCAATCCAATTAACGGGTAGAATCTCACTATTTTTATGTAAGATATTCATTTTTTCTTCAAAATGATCGAATGCTAATTCTAATTGTGTGGGAAGCTGCATTTCTTCCCTTTTTGCTATAAAATATTCTTTAATCAAACGGAGATTTTCCTCCCAACGCTCATCACAACGAATTTCAAAATATTTATGAGATAAATATAAAATAATTATTCCAATACCTCCTGCTATTCCACCAACGATTATGATACCTTTTAAAATTCTTTTTATTTTATCAAATAATTTTTTACTTGATCCAGATCTATAACCAATAATTCCCCCTAACTTTACACCAGCTTTTGTTATTTTAAGGACAGGATTTGATACTGAAGTAGGAGAATGGTGAGGAGTTCCCCAATCAGCAATAAAATGGAATGCAATTCCGAGATATCTTATCCAAGATTCATTATTCATCATAAAAGCATTATGGGCTTTTCTAAGATATTTTATTGCTAAATCTTTTGCTTTTATAGTATGGTTAATAAGCCAAATAATTCCATAAGAAAAATTTTCTGAAAATCTTTTCCTATCTATTTGATCTGGCTCCACGGAGGCACTAATCAAAATGTTAATAATAATTGGCTTCATTTGAAGTGATCCGAACGTTCCAACCAATTCTGCTAATCCTTTATGACTTATTTCTTTCAAAAATAAACAACCTATGATTTAAAATTTTTACTCTGTTATTATGAATTGAACCATATTTTAATATTTAAAGAGAGTGTAAGTTTTTTATAATTATTCTAAAATTGATTTTAGAAAAAATCTTATTATAAACCTTATATATTATTATCTTAATAACGCTATTTTGCAAAATCAAAAACAGGTTCCATATAATCGTTAAGAATATTTTGGAAAAAAGAATAAATCTTAGGAATATTATTAATACGTATTCCAAAATATCTTAAAAATTAGGTTATCATATCTTTGATAATTTGATTCACTTTTTCTCTACTATTAAGATCATCAGTATTAATTATTATTTCCGCTCATAACCATTGCAATATATAAGTATGTATTCATAGAGGCGATATTGAGGGTTTAACACTATTAAACGCTAGCTTTGGGGAGTTGGACAAGATTCTGGGAGATTATAGCTTTTCAACTAGAGAAATTCTTTTTTTTAGCATAATTATTTTATAGCAAAAAATGAGCAGAGGGGTTGGAAATAAAGTTTTAAATCCAAGAGAGATTTTACTGCATTTTGAAACATATCCCAAAACTTATAGAGCTTCTGGATTAAGTAGCTTTTGGCTCGATAGATCACATAGATATTTAGAGAGTGATACGATATTTACAACCATTTGGATAGATCTTATTAATACATTATTGAGATTCGAAGCTCTAAGAGAAATACTACAAGTTTTCAAGAATTACAACATTAATGATTTTCAGCAAATTAAATTATTAACAATAATATACTATTTTTTACAAGATTATTACAATTTTGGTAATATTAAAAAGGAGGAAAGTAAAAGAAAATCAATCTAAATAATAAAAATCGAAATCGGATGACATTAACTAAAGATATGAATAAGACAAGATTTTCTCTAATTTTATATAAATCACCTAAATTATAAAAAATCCTTTTTAATAAATCTTATATTATTATCATACCACTTATTAGATTTCTCAAAGAACTTGTTCATACCTATTCTTATCAAATTATAAACAATCTTTTGTAGTGGTAAAGTAGAAAAGATCTCTCTGAATGTAGTCCAACGAGATAAAATTTTGTTTATATTAAATTTTTTTCCATCAAGAATTAACTCATCTTTTTTTTTATTTTTTAAAATATATTTTGATTTCTCCTCATTAAATCTTATAAATTCTATCTTAGTCTTTATATTATTGGATTTAAATCCCTCTAGAAAAAACAAGTGCAAACTTAATCTATTAAAATAATCTGATGAAATAGGATTAATTTTATAAATTACAATAATTTGGGAGATCTTATCAAAATGTCTGAACTCTTTTGGAGAATTCGAAAAATTAACTTCAATGAAATTATTATATACTTCTGGTAATCTAGAAAATACTTTTTTAATATTTTTCTTTATGTCATCATTTGTATATTCCTCATGTGTATAATGTGACTTTTGTTTACCAGAATAACCTTTTTTTGAATATGGATTTCTTAACTCATTAAAACCTTTTATTTTAAGAAAATAGAGATGTTTTTTAAACTCGTTTAATGATAATTCTGAATCTCCAATAATGAATTTCCGTGTTTCAAAATCTTTATTAATGATCCTTTGTTGAATATTTTCTTCAATAATATTTTTCTCATTGCTAAATATTTCTAGGGATAAATAAGATGGATCTATATATCCTGCTCTTGTATAACAATCTTCTATTGACTCTTTTCCATTTCTATTAATTGAAATTAAAAATTTTGTCGCTTCATCAACCCATAATGGAAAATATTTAAAAAAACCGTATTCAATATCTTTGAGTTTGTAGCTAATTTTATCTTCTAACCCAAATTGTCTAAATAGCTTTTTAATAACTGCAAAAATATATTCAATAGATAAATCAGGATTACATATATTAATTAATTCTTTTTGATTTATCGATGTATTCAATAAATCATATATCTTTCTTTCAGCAAAAAATTCAGGATCTTGCATAAGATGATTATTTGAGTCATAAAAAAGTTCAGCATATCTCAAATTACCTAATTTATTCCATAGTTTATTATTTCCTTTTCGGATTAAAGCATCATTTTTATCCCAAGGTATAGGATAAATAGAGTAGCCATAATTATTATTTTTATATGGATAAAAAGCTATTCCAAATTTCCAAGGATTTTCATAAATTTTTCTTTTAATAAATGTAAAATATCTTTCAATTAAATCATTATATTTATCAATGAATAAATGTAAATTTTTGTATATATTATTAATATCTCCAATTTTATAGTCTAAAAATTCTTTATGTATCTCTTTGAATTTTTTATTATCATTAATAACTTCATCATATAATTGAATACTTTTTTTTTGTTTTTCTAATATTTGTTCCCATTTTTTTATATATTTTTTATCTTTACCATTAATCAAATTATATAAAGGAAAATTTATGGTCTTTGATTTTTGCTTCTTTTTAAACTTTAAAGTTGAAATATAATTATGATCTATATGGATCCAGTAAGCTTTTTTATTATCTATATCAACACCGATTAACAAGACTGGCACATTTGTTTTCAAACAAAAACCTATAAATGAAGTTGATATAGAATATTTAGGTGGTTGAGTCTCCTTTAAAGCTTTTACTTGAACAAATAGGAAACCGATATTTTTCTCTTCCACATCCACGAGTTCTATCTTTCCATCATAATTTGGAATTTTATCTCTAGTGTTAATAAAGGATTTAATTCTTTTTTTATCAATTAAATTGTCAAATATTGATACAGACTCGTTTTCTTTTTTATCAGTTATGGGATAAGGTTTTAAATTAAAATCATATTCTTTATCATCCATTCTTTCTCTAATATAATATTTTTTAAAATCATTAATATTTTTTTGGGCTAATTTGAGAATGTTTCTTTTAAATATTGGGAGAGAAATATTTAATAAGAAGTAATTTATAAAGGACTCTAACTAATTACTTTGATTCTTAGAATATTTTATAGATTAATGAGAACATCCTTTATATGTATAAAGTGATCTTCCTCCTTGGTCAACTTTGATAAAAGATCCCAAAAATCAGCCATAATTATATACTTTATCATTTTTTTCATCTTGTGTATCTTTTAAATCTGCTACTCTATTAAGAATATATTTATAATTTTTTTAGAAAAATATTTTTGTTTCTCATTTTTATTTGAATGCTAGCTCTTACTAAGATTTTATTATAATATTATAGATTTATTAAATTAGACAATTTTTTAATAAATTTAATATTATTCTCCTCGATAGACGATTTTCTCGCATTTAAATCTTGATAATTCTTATAATCTGTTTTTGCACCAATTCTAACTGGTATTCGATAATTAATATTATCCAATTTTAATTCAACAACTTCTTTAGACTGCGGGATAATTAAGATTAATATTTTTGAAGAATCTCTCCCGTTTGAATAAGTAAATTCATGGAATTTTATTAAGTGCGCTAAATTATTTGTGTATTTATTTAAAAGATCGATTATTGAATTCTTTTTAGCTTCAATATTTTTAATTCCTTTTATTTTTCGTGGTAATTCATCAGATATACCAAGAAAGATAATACCGCCCTCAGAATTAGCGAATGAAATGATATTACTACATGCTTTTATTTGCGCGCCCTTTTTAGCTTTCTTTTTTTTATTTGGAACTTTCCAAAATTGAAATATTTTTTTACAATCCCAATATAGACTTTCTGAATTATTAATTGTATATACTATAAATGATTTCCAAAAAATATTATTTTCAATAATTAGTTCGAGATTTTCTAATTCTCTTTCGGTAATCTTGAATTTGGGAAAAAATAGTTTATTTAAATAAATAGATCTTTGCGATATTTTTTGAATAAACTCATAAATTCTCTTTAAAACTAGATTTTTTTTAAAAATTAATTGCATATCTTCTGCATATATCTGAATGTTTTCATATAATGGTTCGGCTTTCAAAATATCTTTCCAGATAAGTATTATTTTTCTCCATTGTGGGCAATAATTACCTCTGTCGACCATCATATCCAAGAGTATGCTAAGATCTTTTTTATTTGATTTGGGATTATTTAATAATTCTAATAATTGAAAGAAACATAAGAGATTTCTATAATGAATATATATTTCAATTACATAGAAATAACCAATAGTTTGGTAAAACATTTTAGAAATCTTATCTAAAAGATTGATTAATTCAATTTTTATTTCCTTAATCGAATCGAAATCTCGGATGTTCTCTTCAAATTCTACAATTTCAAATAATAAGTTAATTTTTTCTCTTTTTTCCTTCCTAATATAATTATAGTAGGAATGATTAAAAAAAAAGTGTGGAGTCTTTAAAGCTTCCTTTCCTGTTAAAAGTATTTCTTTAGTATTATTAATTTTCCCTAAGAATAAATTTAAAATCCCCATTTTAATATAATCTTTACCAATATCTTTTGTTTCTATTTCCAATTTTTTATCTATAAAATCTCTTAATTTTTTTTCTTTTTCGCTATGGATTAAACTCCTAAAAGTATTTAATTCTAATTCATAATCCTTAATCCGTCTTTCAGAAGATTCTATGTTAGCTTCTTTTTTAACTCTTAATTTATAATCGGCATATTTTTCAGAGTATTTAATAGCAACATTCCAACTTTTAGTTTTAACTGCTTTTTTAACTGATAAAAAATAGAGAAATCTAATAAGTTCATAAGAATCAGAATTAAATCTATTTAAAGCAAATTTTTCTAAATCATATTTTCTATCAAATCTAGATCTCTCATCTTCAATTAAAAATCGCAAATTCTTAAGTCGAGAGAATTTTAATTGATTGAAAATTTTTTTAGTTAATATTCTTATTTTATTTATTCTCCGATTAAGACTATATTTTTTTGCCATCATATTTGTATCTATAACATATTCAGGATTTTTATTAATAATTTGAACAAATCTCCTAAATTCTTCATAATTCTCTGAGGTTAAAATATAATCAAAATAAGAAATTAAGACTTTCTCTTTTTGAATTAAGATATTTTTTTTAAAAATATATTTATAAGCTATTTGGGGAAATTCATCCGAGTCTGGAAAAAAAATGAAAATTTGTTTAACAATCTGGAATTTTTCATAAAGAGTAAATGCTCTCGAACAGAATAAATCGGAATAACGAAATGATTTATATTGATTAAAGAGTGAAGCGATTACCTTTTTATATGTGTTAAATAAATCTTTTTTCGGATTAGAATTAATTAAGTTGTCAAATAATTTATCATAATCTTTTCTCTCAAAAAGTTGATTCAATAAGTTTTTCTTGATAATATCCAAAATTTTTTTATTTCTTAAAGATGATCTTTTTAGGAAAAGAGGTGGGATAAAATTTGTTACATTATTTTCATAGTAATCATAATAAACTTGTTTTATTTCCTTTTCATTTAGTTTTTTCTCTAAGTATTCACAAAAATTTATTGGATTAAAACGAGCTTTCGAGGGATTTAATAATCTTAGATCTTTCCCTATATAATTTAAAAATTGGAAGATTATCTCCTTGGTCTTAGATTTGGATTTTATAATATCGTAGTAAAAATCGATTAAAAGTTTCCATTTTTCTAATGGATGATAGTAAATTGAAAAATATTCATAAAAAATGAAAAATTTTTCAAATTTTTTTGGTTCTAAGTGATTTATTGTTACCAAATAAAAGATCTTCCTTAAAATTATAGTGTATAATTGTATTATTAATTTGTTGGCTTGATTTTTTTTAGCTAGATTGATTAAATAATTCAAAATTTCAATGGAAATATGTATAAAATAATTAATAAGATCTTCATCTTCTTTATTAAAATTTTCAAGTTTGAAACCTTTTTGATATGATTTTAAAAACTTTCGTATAAAAGTAACTTCTAGTTGCATATCAGTAAAAGAATTTTTAAAATATAATTCTAAAATTTTAACTTTTAATTCGTTTGATATGAATTTACTTTTTAGAGTGTATAAGAATTCGGATTCAAATCTCTTCCATTCAAAATTTCTAATTCTAACATGTTCCAAAGCTTTTCTTACCCGTTTTAGTGTATTTTCAATAAAATAATATGACCTAATATCTCCTCCAAAAATCCAAATTCTGTTTTGAGACTCAACCTCTTTTATTGCCTCCAAAGTGAGATCTTTAAATTCCTTTAATTGCATCAAATCTTGAATATCACACCTTAAAAAATAATTTTTTCTAAATCTAAATATTTTTCAAAAAATTGGATTATAAATTTTAAAATACTATATTTTTATAGGAATTAATTTTTATACTCTCCTCTATTTAAGTCAAAACTTCAATATATTTAATATATTTATAATCAAATTTTTTTTAAAACAGCAGGAGTTAATCATGAAGGTATACTTCAATTAACCCTATTATTCTAGATAAATGAAACTTCTTTTAATATAAAATATAATAATGAGAAAATAATTGTGTTTTTAAATTCAAAAGTACAATCATTATAAAATACATAAAGTAAATTATAGCTTAAATTTATTATTATAAATTTATAGTTTCTCTCAAATTCAATAAAGCTAGGTTTATTATTATTTTTTGAAACGAGAAATCCAAAATGATATCGTTTATCCATCAGCTTTTCTTTTTTATTCCATTCTAACCAAGTAATTAATAGATTCAACATATTTACGCAATATGTGTTATTATACTCTACAATTTCTTTTAGATGTTCCAAAGAATCTTCCAATAACCATTTAACAGCTAGATTTGTAATTGCAATACTTCTGGGATCTATTTTAATAATACTCTTCCTATTAATTGAATCTGGAATAATTGATCTATCTCCAAAATTTTTGATATATTGTAATTCTCCAAGAGATAAAAACACCTTTAAACAATAAAAAATATCAGATTTTATCGCGATCTTTTTAAATTCTTCTCTTAGCCTTCTTTTTCTACGTAGTATTATTTTTTTTGACTCTTCATAATCTAATAATTCATATCCATTGCGTTTATAACAAAAGTATTTTTCTCCGATTCCAAAATGACCTTTTGGACTTTTGCAAACTTCACAAATTCCCGTATTAATCTTTTTGAGAACTTCAATTAAATTTTCAGATTTCATCTTTTATTTCTTTTTTATTTAATAAAAATATATATAACTTTTACAAATTTTATTATAACTAATCAAAATATAGAAAATATATTTTAGAATAATTAAATGGTTTTTTTAGTTAAAAAAAATTAAAAATATAGCAAACCTTTAAAATACCAGAATATTTTTTTTAGAAACACCTTAGGTTATTTTCAATATTCTTTAAAATTGAAATTTTTTTTTATATTATTGGAATTAGTTCTTTCATTTTTTTATCAAAAGTAAATAGTTGAGGTATGACTTTTAAAGTAATTCAGTTACTCCTATAAATGTGGTTTTTTATAATATTTTGATATATTCTTATTGGTTATTTCTGTTGAATTACAATTTGGACATCTAGCAGGTGATCCAATTCTTTTTCTAGAGGTCCATAAATATCCACAATCTTTGCAAACATAAGATAATCCTATATTTTAATTTAATATTTAAAATAGTTTTAAATTAGAGACTATCAAAATTTTTTGATTTTTTATTATTAAAATTTATATAATAGAATATAGGATCTTTTCGAAATACAATTTAGAAATTCGGCAGAATTATAGCACTAAATAGCAAGATGAGAGTAAATTAAGTTGTAACTCAATTTTTCAAGAGTATCCTTCCTTAAAAATCTCAAATATTCGAAAAAAGTAGAGTTTAAATAGCTGATTCTATATTGAATAATACTTTTTGGAAAATCCTTTATGAGAATATTCCATTAAAAAGGTTGGATAACTTTAATGTCGGAAGTTAAACCGAATAATGGGCAAGGGCTTCTTTGGAACCAACTCAATTGGTCAAAGATCAAGTCCGATGTAGATTCTCTCCAGAGAAGGATTTTTCGAGCGAGTTCTGAATGTCGTTGGAGGACCTTAAAATCTCTCCAGCATTTACTCATCAGATCTCGATCTGCTAAATTGTTTGTAGTTAAACAATTTCTAAAGAAAAAAGCAGATAAGTTAATAATAAAAAAAACGACAGACACTAATAATAAGAATATTACAACTGATACTGATAAATTTGCATCTTTATTGTATGAATTGCTTTCTGGAATCAATTGTAGAGATTTCCAACCTCAAAACATGAGGATCCATTATCTTCCGAAAGATAAGAAAGGAAAGAGGATAATTGGAAGTAGTTCATTCCGAGACACCCTTTTTCAGAGTTTACTTCTGTTAGCATTGGAGCCCGAATGGGAAGCGAAATTTTCGCCTTATTCATTTGGATTCAGAAAGCAAAAGAATACAGTCCAAGCAATTCAAGAAGTTGAGCAAGTGTGTCAACTTTTCCATAAGCGCAATAATGGGGAAGGTGCAAATACCCTATGGATTTTGAAAGGAGATGTCAAGAAATTTTATGAATCCATTCGTATAGATGATATTTTACCCTATTTTCATACCTTTAGAGAGCCCATCGAAAAATTTCTAAGATGTGAAAAGACCTTCAAAGACAAAGTGGTGAAAATAGAGAAGATCATCCCCGGAAGTGTTTTTACGGGATTAATTTCAAATATCATTTTATCAGGGTTAGAACAGCAATTCGAAGCAGAAGAGAGCGCTAATAAAAAGCTTAAAGTTATACGCTATGCTGATGATTTTCTGATAATTTCTCCAAGCAAGAAGATAATTGAATGGCATGTTCTTCCGAAGATTAAGTCCTTTCTTGAGAGATTTGGATTAGAACTAAATGAGACTAAAACAGCTCTTTATAAAGCGACGGATGGGTTTGATTATTTAGGTTATCAGCTTAAATGGTCAGAGGATCATAAAGCAACCCTCCTCATTTCTCCCGATGATAGTTCAGTGGAAAGGTTCTTAGATGAGTTAGAAGAGATTCTTATTAATCTAAAAGAACCGCTCCCCATGAAAGGGAGAGTTTATTTAGAGCGGCGAATTCTATCGTGGCTTAGGCATTATGCCAAAATTTCGAATGATAGTGCTCGAATGAGTTTAATTACCAATAAGATTCATTCTCTGTTGAATTCCTATCTTTCCATTATTTATAATAGGGTCAAATTGCTGCCCTATTCATCAAAAACATATTTTATGAGATGGAAGCAGCAATTTGATCAAATAAAAAAAATAATTGGAGGTGATAGTAATTTGAACAAAGGCTGTATTACTCGAAGTTTTGAATTAAAAGGTGACTTCAAGAGCTATAAAAATGTTAGGTTTTATTTATTTCAAGCCACAATCCTAAAAAAGGAGTATATAAATATTTTATATAATCATTTTAAAAAGGCTTATACCTTGAAAAAGGATTTTTCATTCGATGATTTAGCTGGTTATGGCTCTATCGGGGCACATAAACTTTATAAGCAACTTCAATTAAGTCAAATAAGAACATCATACGAACAAAAGCATGGTCAAGTTCTAAAAGAGCGCGTAAGAAGAACTGCTTTTTATGATGTGTTTGCTCTATTTAAAAACTGGATCATTTCACTAAAATTCTATTATGACCTTCTTCCTTTAATCTGCAAGGAGATCGTAAATAGAAAAAACTTTGTCCGAAATTGGCTTCTTAAAAAGGCAATTCCTTATAACTTTCTAAAGCACTGTAAAAAAAAGCTTGGTTCTAATTGTTTTAGCGAGAGTGAATATTTATCGGTATTTCTAATAGAAAATTGGGTAAGGCATATCAGAAATCTCTTCATTGAGAATTATCCTTTTCCCAACGGTAACCTTCCTAAAAATTTCACTGATAAAATAAAGAAAGAAGTTGATAAAAAGCTGAGGCTTATACGAAGTAATCTTTATATTTTGGAAAAAATTCCGAGAGTAAAGCAGCATTCTCTTAATCTAATGATAAAAGCACTCTATAAAGAACACTATAGGAAAAAGATCATTGAAATCAGATTAAAGCCCTATAAATCCTTTGAATTTCATCTTATTCCACAAAATAAAGATAATTATAATAATTATCCTTGGGAATATGCGATGAATCCACTAATCCATCTCGAAGGAGATCGATTGAAGTTGAAAGTTCCTTTTGAACCGCACTTGGATTCTTGGGAAAAAAAACCCGATATAGTAATGGGGATTGATTTAGGAATTATTGATTGGGCAACTCTGAGCATATGGGATTTTAGCGCTAAGGACGATTCGAAAGAAATTGGACGTTATTTCATTGATGACAATGTACTTTCAAATAAGAAATTTGCAGAAGGTCATTTTATCTATCAGAATAAAGTAGCCGCTGGAGTCAAGAAAAGTAGTATGAAGCAGAAACTTTGCAATTTAAGGCTGACCGAAATAAAAAAACTACAAAGATTGAAGAAAAAGCGAGAAAAACTTCTCAAACGTCGAGGTATCAAAGAAATTTTTGAAGATTATAAATATCGACAATATAGTAAACTTCTTTCCCAATGTTGGACAAAAGTACATCGAATAAATCGACAAATTGTACAAAAAATTCAACACATCATTATGGAGATTGCGGAGTATCATCACGTCGGTATGATTAATGTGGAAAATTTGAGATGGGTTAGACCAAAGCAGAGAAAAAAATCTGGTGCTTTTTTAAGCTTTTATCAAGTCCACTGGCTCCACTCACAGATACAGAGAGCTTTACAAGAGAATTCTAAGCTACACCACGTTACATTTAATCGTATTAATGCTAAAAATACCTCTCAAAAATGTAGTAAGTGTGGAAATATGGGTGAAAGACCAGCTATTGACAGAAATACTAATCAAAAGACTTATAAATTATTTTATTGTCCTGATTGTAACCTTACTTTAGACGCTGACCTAAATGCTGCCCGTAACATTGCATTTGCTACTCGTTAAATTAAAATTTCCATTAGTATTACTATAGAACGCGTTGCATTATAGCATGACTATGATGCATGAGTTCGTAGATACTCAAAGGGATATTTGTCCAGATTTTAATCTACGGTCGCATATGGTTAATTTTTTTAAGCTTTTTTGTAATTTTTGCTTTATACTATAATTTAAATCGATTATTTGGTTTAGATCTTTTAAAAATAGCTTTAATTTATTATTTATGTATAATAATATTGCTTCTTCAACAATAAATTTGGATAAATCATAATTCGTATAATAAACACCCTCTTTCTTACGTTTATTATAATTTTGTAAAAATTTTTCCTCCTTTTTATCTAAATTTGATAAAAACTGATGAGCTTTTCGGTATTTTCTTTCTTTAATTAATTCTTCGAATTTTCTGGTTAAAGTATCTTTATCATCAAACATGTGTATAAAATATTATTATAAAGGTTAAATTTGGATTATATTATTATCTAAAAGACATAAAATAAACTAAATATAACTTTGTAATTCAATTTTCTAATATAGATTTGATTAAGTTTAATATAGTTTAAGTTTTTATAGTTTTTTTTATTATTTATAATTGAGAGTATGAAGAAAAATGATACTAAAGAAAAGGAAGATTATCATGGTGTTGAATCTATCTCTAATTTAATTAAGAAGATGAAAAAACATTATGATAAAGATCCAAAAAACTGGAGGATAATTGGAGATTCAGATGAAAAAGGCAACACCGATACATTTATAGAAAAAAAACCTAATACATATTGGTTGAAATCTAAATGGTTGAGTCCTTATTCAGCACTTTCAATGGGAACTGTTATTAAAAATCTTGATAAGGAAATAGACGAGCAAGTAGGAAAAAAATTATCTCCAGATGATATATTACGCCTTTTTGGAATGGCAGTTCCAATTAATAAAGATAAGAATATAATAGCTGCTGGAATTGAAAAATATTCAAAATCTCACGGAAACCATTTAAAAGAGATTATTTCAGAAAAGAAACCTAATATTGGATATCAATTAGCGAGAAAAATAGATAAAAAATTTAGGAAGAGATATCCCCAACGAGATAATATGTATATGTAAAAAAGAAGTAATCAAACTTTTTGTTTTAAAATATCTGTATTTTCTTTTTTGAATACTATAGGTAAATTTTCAGAATATTTTTCAGGATTAGTTTTTAATTCGGTAATTAAAGCTTTTATTTTCTCGGGATCGGATTTATCTTGAATAGAATTAGCAAAATTTTTTAAATTATTAACATTAAAATCTTTCACATAGAATGATACTCCTTTCTCTAATTCTTCAAAGAGGAATTGGTAAGATAACATCGCATTTCTTTCTTTTATTCGGAGTGGATCTTCCATTTCAAAAGTATAAGAAATTTCGGTCCATCGGTTCCCCTCTTCATCAGCAGGCATTAAGCCATATAAATAGTCATCGGTATAAATCCAAATGGGATTAAATGACTTTTCGAATGAAGTATCGATTAATTTTTTAAGTTCTTCGCTCATAATAAGTCTTTTTTCTTATTCTGACTTATTTTATAGGTTTATATTTATTAATATTAATTTTTCAAAATAAGTTTTATTTAATATTTTTAACATAATAATATTTAATAATGAGATCTCTCGATATTGATAAGATAAAATTAGATATTCAAGAGTGGATCAAGAACTATATATCGTCAGCTAAGGCCGATGGTGTCGTGATAGGATTGAGTGGCGGCATAGATAGTTCAGTAACAGCCTCACTTTGTGTAAGTGCCTTGGGAAAGGAAAAAGTAATTGGAATAAGTCTTCCTTGTGAATCTATTCCTCAGGATTTTGAAGATGCAAAATTAATCGCAGATCAACTTGGCATAGAACTAATAAAAATAGATCTTACACCACTTTTTAGTGAATTTAAAGAGAGTGTTATAGCTTCATTAGAAGAAACTCAATTTACACTAATTAATGTAGAAGAAGATATGTGGAAGGATAATATTTTAGCTTTAGCAAATGTTAAACCAAGGTTAAGAATGACAACTTTATATTATATTGGTCAATCCTTGGGACTGTATTTAGTGGCAGGAACGGGAAATAGAACAGAGATGGCTATCGGGTATTTTACAAAATATGGTGATGGGGCAGTAGATTTTGAACCATTGGGGGATCTTTATAAATGTGAAGTCAGGGAATTGGCAAAACATTTTAATATTCCCGAAAAAATAATAAAAAAACCTCCTTCTGCTGGACTCTGGAAAGGACAAACTGATGAAGATGAAATAGGGATTTCTTATGATAAATTGGATGAAATTATCTATAGAATAGATAATAATTTAGATATGAGTGATTTAAATGAAAAAAATGTATCTAAAGTAAAAAATATGATGAGATCCTCATCTCATAAGAAAAAGATGCCACCTATTTTTGAAATTACATAAATTGAATAAATAAGATTTTAGAATATCCTTTTTATATTAATAAGAGAATAGAATTAACTTAAGTATTTAGATTATTTTACTGATTTTAAATTGACTTTATTACACTTCTTAACTCTCCAATTCTATTGGTTATTTTTCTAAGTGTTATTTGCAATTTTTCAACCTGATTTCTAAAAGCAGACTCATCAATAGTTCCTTTTTCATATCTACTTTCTAATTTATTAACGGTTTTCTCTAACGAATATCTTTTCCCTTCAAGGGCGATAAGTTCTTGGTAAAGGAGATCTTTATCTCTTGGTAATTCCTCTATACTTGGTTGGAATGTTTCTTCCTCAAAACTTTCTTCTAATTCAAAATCATTTATATTCTCTTCTATTAATTCTTTTTTTGGTTCTGAATTTGATGATTTTTCAACAGATTTTGATTTTGATTTTGATTTGGTATGTTTTTTCTGAGCACTATTTTTTTGGGTTATTGAAGAGAAGACATTATATAATTCAGATGCGGACGCTTTTTTATCTTTTGCTTCCACTTCTTTTATTTTTACTTTAGCAAATGACTCTTTATCTTCAAAATCCTTTTCACTATTTATACTTTCTTCTGATATAATGGAAATGGAAGGTTTTTGTTCAGTCGGTGGCTTAATGGATTCTTTTTCTTCCATTTCTTCTGGTATTATATCTATTTTTGGTTGAGAGGGAGACTTTTTCTCTTTTTGAGTTGGAGAGGGAGTTTTTGTAGTAGATTTTTCCTCTTTACTTGGCTCAGAAGCCTTAATTGAAAGAGATTTTACAAATGGTTTTTCTAATTTCTTTTCTTTTTTATCTTCAATTATTGATTCTGATTTCTTAACTTCTGCCTCTTCTTTTATTTCCTTTTCTTTTTCACTTTCTTTTAATTTTTCAGAAGTAATCTCTTTTTCTTTTTCTTGAATATTTTCTTCTATTTTTTGAGTTAATTGCTCCTTTTCTATTTTAGGTTCTTTTTCTAGCTCTGGAGTTTTTTCTTTACTTTCTTTCTTAGGTTTTTTATCTTCCGAATCAGAAATGGGAGGTTTTTTAATTTGAGGTAATTCTATTTTTAAAGGAGGCAACCTTGATTTCTTTTTCTTTTTTATTTTTTCTGTGCTTTCATCCTTTTTTAGTTCAGTAATTTTTTCATCCTTTTTTTCTAATTGTTGATGAAGCGTATTTATTTTTTTTTCTAAATCAGTTATTTTTCCCTTGAATTCTGCGGTAACTTGAGATATTATTTCAGAAATATTAACATCTGAGGCGATAGCCTTTGGTTTTTCCTTTACTTTTTTTTCCTTTTCAGCTTTACCTGTTTCAGAGATCATTTTCTCTTTAATTGTTTTTTGTAATTCTTCTGATTCAATTTTACTCTTTTTGATTTTTAATAATTCTTTTAAATCTTGTGGAAGAGAAGTCTCAATAAACCAATGATCAAGAGTATCCCATTCATCTAATTTCTTTAGAATCTTATCAATTGCAGAAATTTGATGTTTAAATTCATCTGATCCCTTTAATTCTTTCAATTTTTTAATAAATATTTCTTTAGCCTCTATTTCATCATCGGGAGTTGGTTCTTCCTCTGTTAAGAAAACATAAAGATCTTTTATCTCATTAACTATTGATTCAGTATTGTCCTCTTCGCTCATTACAATTCCATCCTATAATATTGGCATTTCACTACTATCTTTATTATATTAATAATAATTAAGTAATTTAATTTTTGTGTAATATCTATATAATTAATATTTCCAAATTTAAATTTAAATCTAACTCCTTAATAAATGAATGTACTATCGCTATAAATAGAATTTCAAACATTATAATATCTACTTATTATTGTAATTCTTTCTAATAATTTTATGTAATTAAGAAACTAAAGAATTAATTATCCGTTTCTGCCTTCTTAAATTATGGATTCTAAAGGAGTGCTTAATTTAAAATTATACTAAAAATTAAAAATAAAATAAGTAGTGGCTTTTTTGAGTGCAAACTACTAAAATAAAATTTTAAGCTTTTATAATAAAAGAATGTTCTGAAATTGAGTTTTATACTCTCCTACCACGGTGTCCTCCTTTTCTCCGGCAATGATCGTGGGATTTTGGAGTGACCTCTTCTATACGCCCAACATTTAAACCAGAACGGGCAAGAGCCCGAATACATGCTTGAGCACCTGGGCCTGGAGTTTGAGACTTATTTCCTCCAGGGGCTCGTACTTTAATATGAATTGATCCGATACCTAATTCTTTAAGAGTGCCGGCAATCCGAAATCCGCATTGCATCCCCGCATAAGGGTTACTCTCATCCCTGTCTGCTTTTACAACCATGCCTCCACTACACTTTGCAAATGTTTCCGCGCCACTCAGATCTGTCGCGGTGACGATGGTATTGTTAAAGCTGGAATAAATATGAACAATAGCTTCTTTCATTATTTTTTTACTCTTTATTTAAAATAATTCAGCAATATAAGATAATAATATAAAATCTTCAAAATTTAAGAATATTTTGATTCTATGACCTATTTTTATAGAAAAGTTTAAATTTAAATTAGTCAAATAATAAATTAATAATCAATAAATCAAATTAAAATATAAAAATTAGATTAAAAGGTGAAATTCTAATGCCGTATAGTCCCCCAGAAAAAAAAACAGTAATAATTACTCTCATTTTGACAATTATTGGATTAGTCATTTTATTCTTTTGTATCCTTGGCACTACGAGGAGAATTCTTGGTCAGGGTGGAAATGTAATTCTTATGTTCGACTGGCTTGAGATTCTTGGATTTATAGGAATAGCTTTAATAGCTATTTCATGGTTATATTTTTATATGGGAATTAC
>Ga0102944_1001136_pt1 | contig 18379 bp, 13 predicted proteins | sample SalPonD_shore_MG_FD_78172 | JGI IMG/M metagenome (GOLD analysis project Ga0102944, IMG submission 78172) | Salt pond soil microbial communities from South San Francisco under conditions of wetland restoration - Salt Pond MetaG... | ecosystem: Environmental > Aquatic > Marine > Intertidal zone >...
ATCCCGGACCCGGGATGCATAAAAGTCGGATTCGGCCGCGACCACTTCCTGTTGTGTTTCATCGAGTGTAATCGTCATGAGTTTCTCCTTGCGTTGCGGCGGGCGGAGACTCTGACTCTCCGCCCGCACTCCGCTGTTTAGTTCGGCCGGACCGGGTTAAAAATTCCGTTCCGCCCCCTCGCCCAGCAGCATTTCCACTTCATGTTCGAACCCCCCGGTTTCGATGGGGCAGTTCATCCCGCACTCTTTGGGTGCGTTGGTTTCCCACCACCACCGGCCGCTGCGGGAGTCCTCGCCCTCCCGGACCGGCCGGGTGCAGGGGGTGCACCCGATGCTGGTGTATCCCTGGTCATAGAGCGCATGATAGGGGACCTCGTTGGCACGGATATAGTCCCAGAGGTCCTCCTCCTCCCAATCCAGCAGCGGACTGAGCTTGACCAACCCGCCGTGGTCATGATCGATATCCACCTTCCGGAGGTTCCCGCGGGTCGCCCACTGGCTGCGCCGGAGGCCGGTGGCCCAGGCGTCCAGATGCTGCAAAATACCCTGCAGGGGCAGCACCTTCCGGACGTGGCAGCAGAGCAGTCGCAGGTCCACCGAATTGTAGAACGGATTCATCCCGTGCCGGTTGACCAGCCGCTCCACGTGCTCCGTTTCCGGCAGCACCACTTCCACGTCAATCTGGTATTCCTCGCGGATCCGGTCGATGAGGTCGTAGGTCTCCTGGGGGAGCCGGCCCGTATCCACGGTGACCACCCGGAACTCCTCGCTCACCCGCCAGGCCATGTCGATGAGGACCACCGCCTCCGCCTGGAAGCTGGAAATAAACGCGAAGCGATCCGTGCCGAACCGGTCAAAAGCCCATTCCAGCAGATCCTCCGGTTCCTGGTCCTCAAAACGGACGGCCAGCTCCCCGGCCTCGTAATCGTCCATGACGTACCGCCGGTCCGCGACCTCCGTTGCCGGCGTTTCCTGTTGATATTGTACTTCTGCAGACATGTATGCTTCTCCTTGGTTCGATGTTGTCGTCATGCGCTTGCGGGAGCGCTTTCCATGCCCGCCAGCAACTCCTCTTTTTCCCGGGCGGTGCAGAACTCCTGGAAGGTCTCGTCCGGCTGTTTCTCCTTTAGGTACCAGGCGATCAGCCGTTCCACGTATTGATCCAGCTCCTCCGAGGGCACCCGGCGGGCCGTGGGCGGTTTGGCAATGGCGGCGGTTTTCCCCAGGCCGCCGCCCAGGAAAATGTCGTAGGCCTGCACCTTGCCTTCTTTGGCACTCTTGAGGGTCCCCTGGAACCCGATGTCGCCCACGAAGTGCTGGCCGCAGGCGTGGGGGCAGCCGTCCAGGTAGAATCGCAGGTCGGCAATCTGATCGCCGAACCGCTTTTCCAGAGATTCCAGCAGCCGGGCCAGCCGGGGTTTGGTCTCGCCCACTGCAAAGTTGCAGTAGGGATTCCCGGTGCAGCCGATGCTGTGCCCCCGGGCCGGGTTTTGGGTCAGGGAAAACCCGATTTCGCCGATAGCCGCCACCACGTCCTCCACCCGGTCGCTGTCCACCCCGCTGATGAGAAAGTTCTGCTCCCGGGTGAACCGGAGGTCCTCGCCGAACCGCTCGGCCACCGCAGCCACCCGGATCATCTGCTCGCCGGAAATCAACCCCGTGAAAACGGGAAAACCGATGTAGTGTTTCCCCGGCTGCTTCTGGGCGTGAATCCCCAGGTGATCGGTCCGGCCGGCGGCTTCCGGCACTTGCTCCAGGGGCGTCAGAGAGCGTCCCAAATGATCTTCGATTCGCTTCCGGACGCCCTCCGGTCCCAGGTCGTCCACCATGAATTTGAACCGGGCTTTGGTCCGGCGCCGGCGGTAATTCAAATTGTGGCTCCAAATGCCGAATACGGCTTCCAGGAACTCCCGCACTGCTCCCAATTCTAGAAATACGCCCAGAGATTGGCCGATCCGGGGGACCGTGGAGAGCCCGCCGCCGACCGAGACCGCAAAGCCGGGCGTCTTGCCCTGAACGGCGCCGATCAGCGCCACGTCGTGGATTTCCGGCGCGTTGCAGTGGTAAGGGCAGGAAGCAATCGTCCATTTGTGCTTCCGGGGCAAATCGCTGTATTCCCGGTTGCCGTAGAAATAGTCCGCCAGTTCCTGCACCACCGGCCGGGAGTCGAAGACTTCCTCTTCCAGGAGGCCCGCCGCCGGGCAACTGGTGATATTCCGCAGGATGTCGCCGCAGGCCCCGGCCGTGGTTAAGCCGGCCTGATTTAGCGCCTCGAAAATCGCCGGCACCTGCGGCAGCCGGATGTGGTGTAACTGCACGTCCTGCCGGGTGGTGATCTCCCCGAAGTTTTCGCCGTAATCCTGCGATAACTCCCCGATTACCCGCAGCTGATCCGGTGTGACAACCCCGCCCGGGAGCTTCGCCCGCATCATGAAATCCCCGACTTTGGGTTTGTCGTGATACAACCCCCACCACTGCATCCGAAGCACGTCGTCCTCGTCGATCTCTTCGTACGGGGTTTTGACCAGCTCGGGCAGTTCGTCTATCAGGTCATACGGTTGTTTCTCGTGCTTGATGCGTTCCACGGAATTCCGCCGCCGGACCTCTTCCCAGGTCAACGGCCGTTTGTTTCTCGTGGCACGCTTGCGTGTGCGTTTCTTTGGCATGGTATGCTACCTCCTTCTGTACAGGCTGCCCTCCGTCGATCCGGCCTCGGTCCGGTCAGGTCGGCCATCGCGCCGGCGGGCCCGATCTTTCCGGCGACCGCCACATCACTGCACCTTCACCGGACCGGTGCTGCGGGCATCTCTGGCAGGATCCCCTGGGGAAATCTTTTGAGAGATCCACGGAGGATCAGCGAACCCGTATCAAAGGTCCCAATTCGATCAGGCAGTGATTACAGACGATTCAGCCTGTGTCTTTCGTTACTCGCAATGTCAGGTAATGGAAAAAAAGAACCGGATGTAATTAACACCCGCAACACATACACAGTTGCCGGGGCATGGAAGACATGAAGGAAGGAAAAAGTGCGGAAGGTTGGTTGGCGGAAATTGCTCCCCGGTGAAAAATAAACCGGTTTATTTGCGTTCGGTGCCGTGTCATACTGACTCCTCGTTTTTGCTGTGTTTCGTCGTAATTGAGATCCATCCTCAATTGACTTAACGGCATATTAAAAAATGCATCAGTACCTGTCAAGGAAAATGTTAAAAAATTCAACACTCCCGTGTTCGATTGAATAGCGGGGAACCTGAGGGGAGGATCAGCCGTGAAAGGCACCAACCCCTCCGAATCGTGCGATTTCCGGAAAAATCACCGTCGCGCACCGGGAGGTGAGGGGGCCCTCCGGTGGCGGAACCGGCCTGTGCGAATGTTGGCAGGGAGTCCGGTTCCGGGAAGGGTGTTCCGGCCGGTGAGATCCGGAGAGAGATTTGATTATAGAGAAACTCTCGGCGGAAATGATTGATATAGCCGAATAATCTCCTAAATTTAAGGCTTATGCAAAACCAACTGTCACACATCAGGAATTTTAGCATTATCGCCCATATCGACCATGGGAAATCCACCCTGGCCGACCGACTGCTGGAGCTGACCCACACCCTGGCCGACAAGGAAATGAAGGCCCAGGTGCTGGACAGCATGGATTTGGAGCGGGAGCGGGGCATCACCATTAAAAGTCATCCCATCCGGATGATCTACAAACCGGACGGAAACCAGGAATATCTCTTCAATTTGATCGATACGCCGGGCCACGTGGATTTTTCGTACGAAGTGTCCCGGAGCCTGGCGGCGTGCGAGGGCGCCGTGGTGCTGGTGGATGCGGCCCAGGGGGTGGAAGCGCAGACCGTCTCCAACGTGTACCTGGCCGTGGAGAATGATCTGGCGGTCATCCCGGTGATCAATAAAATCGATTTACCCAATGCCCGGGTGGAGGAGGTGACCCGGCAGATCGTCCACCTCATCGGCTGCGAGCCGGACGAGGTGCTGAAGGTGTCGGCAAAAACCGGCCAGGGGGTGCCGGAACTGCTCTCGGCCATTGTGGACCGGGTGCCGCCGCCGGAACCGCCGACGGATGACACGGTGAAGGCGCTGATCTTCGACAGCATGTACGATACCTACCGGGGCGCGGTGCCCTACGTCCGGATCGTCCAGGGGGAAATCGAGCCCGGGATGAATATCAAGTTTATGTCCAACGGCCGGGTGCACGAAGTGACCGAGGTGGGCGTATTTCGCCTGGAGCGGATCAAGAAGGAAAAGCTGACCCCGGGGGAAGTGGGATACATCGTGGCCAGCATCAAGGAAGTGGATGACGTCCGGGTCGGGGATACCGTCACCGATGCCAAAAATCCGGCAAAGTCCCAGCTGCCCGGCTATAAACAGGTGAAGCCCATGGTGTTTTCCGGGTTGTATCCGGTGGACAGCGACGATTACGAAGACCTGCGGTCATCTCTGGACAAATTGCAGTTAAACGATGCCAGTCTGGTGTTCGAGCCCGAGACGTCCTCGGCCCTGGGCTTCGGGTTCCGGTGCGGCTTCCTGGGCCTGCTCCACATGGAAATCATCCAGGAGCGCCTGGACCGGGAATTCGGCCTGGACCTCATCACCACCGTCCCCAACGTCCGGTACCGCATTACCGATTCCGATGGGAAGGTGATGGAATTGCAGAATCCGTCGGAAATGCCGGACCAGGGCGACATCGAGAAGATCGAAGAGCCCTTTGTGTACGCCGAAATCATCGTCTCCAGCGAGTATATCGGCAATATCATGCAGCTGTGCCAGGATAAACGGGGCATTTATAAAACCACCAAATATCTGGATGAGAACACGGTGGAACTGAACTACGAATTGCCCCTCTCGGAGATCATCTTTGACTTTTATGATAAATTAAAATCCGTTTCCAGGGGATATGCCTCCCTCGATTACGAGGTCCTGGGCTACCGGGAAAGCGATCTGGTCAAACTGGACATTCTGATCAACGAAGAGCCGGTGGATGCCTTGTCCACGGTGATTTACCGGGACAATGCCTACAACCGGGGCCGGGGCCTGTGCCGGAAACTGCGGGAGCTGATTCCCCGGCAGATGATCGAGGTGCCCATTCAGGCGGCCATCGGCAACCGGGTGATTGCCCGGGAAACCGTCAAGGCGCTGCGGAAGAACGTGACCGCCAAGTGTTACGGCGGGGATATCACCCGGAAGCGGAAGCTCCTGGAGAAACAGAAGGAAGGGAAGAAGCGGATGAAGAACGTGGGCCGGGTCACCGTCCCCCAGGAAGCCTTCCTGGCAATCCTGCAAGTTGATGAATAATCACAAAGGATGGCGCACATGATTGATCTGTCAGAATTACAAGATGTCTCTCTGTTCGAAGGCCTGGTGCTGTCCCAGCTCCGGTCCATTGCGAACGAAGGGGAAGTTCTGGACCTGGAGCGCGGGGACATCCTGTTCGAGGAAGACAATCCCGGCCGGGATCTGTACATTTTGCTGGAGGGCAAAATCCGGATCGAAGTCGCGGTCCCCGGCGGCCGCAGCGAACGGCAGGAGCAGATACAGGAAATCCAGCCGGGTGAAGTGCTGGGTGAATTTTCCTACGTGGACGAAGCGCCCCGGTCGGCCACGGCCCGGGCCGAACGCAACTCCCGCCTGTTTTTCATCGCGGCGACTAACCTGGACAAACTCATCGAAGGCAATCCCGAACTGGGGTACCATATCATGCACAACATCGCCAAAACCTTGTGTACCCGCATCCGGAACGCCAACCTGGCTCTCCGGAATGCCCTGATCTGGATTTAATCACACAACCCGATCTCCGCTTTTGGCCGGCAACCTTTTACTGACAAACGGTACCATCTATCCGGGGCCCCCCTGGCAGGCGCCGCTTTCCGCCCTGGCCATCCGGGACGGAAAAGTGGCGGCCCGTGATGCGGCGGCGGAACGTCTTCGCGGCCGGTTTGCCGGAGAGGAAGTCCTCGATCTCCGGGGAGCCGTGGTGCTCCCGGGATTCGTTGACAGCCATCTGCACCTCCTGCAGCTGGGAGAAGCCCTGGGCCAGGTCACTTTTCACGAATCGGCCGCGCCGGATATTATCCGGCAACAGGTGGCTGACGCTGTGAAAAATCGCCAGCCCGGGGAATGGATCACCGGCGGGCAATGGTCCCGGGACGCCCTGGGCGGCCTTCCCTCCCGGGCGCTGCTGGATCCGGTCTCCCCGGAGAATCCGGTGGCATTGCACAGTAAAGATCTGCACACGCTCCTGCTGAATACCTGCGCCCTAAAGGAACTTGATATTACCGGCGATACCCCGGATCCGTCCGGAGGACTTATCCCCAGGGATAGGGAGGGCCAACCGACCGGGATACTTCGGGAGCACGCCATCCGGCTGTTCGAGAGCCGCCGCCCGGCTCCGGATGATGCGACGTTTCAGCGCCGGTACCAGCTGGCGAATCGGTACTGTCTCCGGCGGGGGATCACTACGGTCCATACCATCGAATCCCTGGCCGGCTGGGATCGCCTGCGTGCGTTCGCAGGACAGGACTCTCCGGGCGTGCGTACCGGCGGTCTTTTGTTGCTGCAGGATGTGGACCGGATCATCGACCGGGGATATGCCTCGGGGGACGGAGACGACCGGCGGTGGATCATCGGGATCAAGATCTTCGCCGACGGCGCTTTGGGATCCCGGTCCGCCTGGCTCAAGGAACCGTACGCCGGAAACGGCGATCGCGGAATGCCCTTGCTCTCCCCCGGGGAACTGACGGCGGCAGTCGAACGCGCTCACCGGCACGGCCTGAGCGTGGGGATTCACGCCATCGGCGATGCGGCGGTGGAATCTGCCATTGAGGCACTGGCGGCGAACCGCCGGCCGGAGTACCGGGATCGGATTGAACACGTGCAGCTGATCGATCCCAAAGATCTGTCCCGTATTTCCCCGGGAATCGTCGCTTCGGTGCAGCCGGTTCATCTGCCGGGTGACAGAAAGCCTGCAGAGAAGTACTGGGGCGACCGCGCCCGCTACGCCTATGCCTTCCGATCGCTTCGGGAGCATGGCATGCTGCTGGCTTTTGGATCGGATGCTCCGGTGGAAGATGCGAACCCCTGGGCAGGCATCCAGGCGGCGGTGGAACGTCGGGCGTCCCCCGATCAAACGGCGTGGTACCCGGAAGAATCAGTTTCTCTCGATGATGCGCTCACCGCGTACACGGAAAATGGCGGCCGGGCGGCCTACCGGGAGGACCGGATCGGCGGCCTCCGGATGGGAGCGCACGGCGATGCCGTGGTGCTGGATCGCAATCCCTGGGAGGTGCCGGCAGGAGAGTTAGGCGATATCAAGCCGCAGATAACAATTGTCGCAGGGGAAATAGTCCACACTCATGAGTAGTCTCGCCCGATCGCTGAAGTCCACCCGCCTCACGGCGTACGCGGCCTACACCCGATCCCCGCTGCAGAGCGTGCTGTTCATCCTCCCGGCGTTGATCGTCTATGAACTGGGGCTCTTCTTTTTCAACCACTCCGACATCACCGGGATCCGGAACGGCGCCGACGTCCTGATGCGGCATTTTTATGCCCTGTTCGGGTTGTATGGCTTCTATGCGTTTGCGGCCAGTCTGTTGCTGGCCATCGGCATCACCTTCTGGGTGGAATATCACGGGCACGGCCGGATCGCCATCGAACCGCTCTATTATCTCTGGATGGTGGGAGAAAGTCTGCTGTACGGCGCCATCCTGTTCATCGTGCTGAGCAAGGTGGCCTCCGTCAATATCCGGATCCCGCCGCTGTTCGGACCCAGTGTGTGGCAGCGGGTGGTCCTGGCCCTGGGAGCGGGCATCTACGAGGAGTTCGTCTTCCGGGTGATTGCCATCTCCGGCGTGGCGGCCCTGGTTTCGCTGGGATTGAACTGGTCCAAAACCGGCGCCTACATCCTGGGCGTCCTGGTGTCGTCCGTTGTCTTTGCGTGGTTTCACTACGTCGGCGTGTACGGGGATGTGTTCCAGGTGCGCACCTTCCTGCTTCGTATGCTGGCCGGGGTGCTGCTTTCGGTACTGTACGTCCTGCGGGGATTCGGCATTACCGCCTACGCGCATATAGTGTATGATTTTATTATTATCTTTTTCGTATGACACGCATGAGAAAAACGCAAAAAAAACGCACACGGTTGAACGCGGAAAAAATGTCTGAATCAGGATTCGCAGGATGGGAGGATGAATAGGATTTTAAAGAATAGCACGCAGCCTGCCCCACCGGTCCCGGTAAGCCGGGAATGGCAATATTCCCAAATTTGTGATTTGGTTGAATATTGCCTATCGAGGATCACGCAGATATCGCAGGTGGTCGCAGATGAAAAAAACCGGATAGAGAGAATAAAAGGGGATTTCGTCACTTATCGGTTCAAATCCCGTTAATCCTGTAAATCCTGTCAAAGGCGCACATAGAGAAACCAATAGACATTATGCAGCTGGCAATTGTAAGAATGGCATGCAGTCTGCCCCGATTAGAAACTCTTGAAATCTCTTATTTCATAGGGTTGTCTCTATCGGGGATGACGCGGAAAACGCAGATGTTCGCAGATGAAAAAATGGGAAAATAAGAAGACCGTCAGCCCCTATAAGAAAGGGGGGAGTGCAGGGCAGATCTGCGGGTATCCGTTGTTTCTGTGTTCATCGGCGTGCAATGCTTTATAAAACGGTCCAAAAAGAACAGGATGATACCCATGAACTATCCATTCGAAACCACCCTCCGGGTCCCGTACCGGGACGTGGACATGCAGCAGGTGGTGAATAACAGCTATTATCTGCACTATGCCGAGATCGGACGGATTGCCTATCTCCGGGAGCGGGGTATGCCCTACCAGGGACTGGTGCGGCAGTTCGACGTGGAGATGGTCCTGGCGGAATCCCACTGCTACTACAAGGTGCCGGCCCGGTTCGACGACGTGCTCACCATCCGGGTGGGGATCGCGGATATCGGTCGCTCCTCCTTCAAGGTGCTGTATGAAATCTACCGGGAAGCGACAGACGACGTGATCGCCGAAATCCGGACCCACCACGTCTGTGTGGACCGGCAGCAGTTCCGGCCGGTCCGCATTCCGGAGCCGGTGCTGGAACTGTTCCGGCGGGACGCCGTAAAGTCCGAATGAAAAAATCCCAACTATCGGTTGCATCCGGTAGAACGCGCTTTTAAATTTGTACGCTTTTTGAGAAATGAAGCATCGCACCAGGCTCCTGCCGGACAAGGCAGGCGGCCGGGTTTGGGACAAACTGCGGTGCACATCTGTCCCCATCGTCTAGTGGTCTAGGACTCCGGCCTTTCACGCCGGCAACAGGGGTTCGAGTCCCCTTGGGGACACTGGAAAAGCCTGTAACCTGTATGGTTATGGGCTTTTTTTATTTTGGCAACAGTACATTATCACTTGCGGCCGGTGAAGAGTGTCAATTAATTGCAGTAGTGAATTTTTCGTTAAAATATTTTAGGATAATATAAGAGGTGGTGATCTTAGGGCCAGGAATGGTTAAAACCCACGTTGTGTCCTGATTTGAAAGAGGTTTGTTTTTTCGTGAGTAACATAAAATCATTTAGAAAAATGCGCGGCATCGAGCCTGGGCGGCAATGTGATGGGAACGGTGTTTTATTTGGTGTGCGAGATGAAAGACGTAACTGTGAAAACGAGATAAGATATCGAGTGTATTGTGTATAGAGACGCTCTGTAATGTGTTGCTCCTCCTGACCTTCCGGTTGGGTTAATTTTTCTTGATAAGAGTCGGAAAACAAACCTGAGCCGAGATGCAACCGGTCAAACCAGAGTCGTTTCCGGTTGCCGGAAGTTCTCTTGAAAGTGTGTTGTATGTACAATTTGGTTCAAAGAGAGTTCAAGAAACGAATGAGATTTCGGATATCCGATCCAGTACGCCATGTGATCAGGATCTTCTTAATCCTGCTTGCCCTCGAAGCAATTTATGTCCTCGTCCAGCTCGGAATTGGTCTCTGGTTTATTCGTTTTGGGCTTAAAACAGGACTGATCACGGTGACGGAAGCCTTGCTGAAAAACGTGGGATCCTATGGCTTGTTATGGATAGTGCCGGGGATCCCGACCGTATTGCTTTGCCTGATGCTACTGATCTTCTATGTAAAGCGAACCCGGGAACAGCCCCTGGCTGAATATTTCCATCTCCGGACCGTGCCATGGAACTCCGTTGGATTCTGGCTCGGCCTGACCGGCCTGTATCTGCTGGCGGATCATTTTGCTGATACCAGTGGGGTAAGCGAGGATATGGCATATACCTATCAGACAGCCAGGTATATGACCTTACTCTGGATCTTGATTACCGTGCTAGGGCCTGTGTATGAGGAGATGCTGTACCGGGGATTTCTGTTGACAGAACTTTCGGCGACCCACCTTCGCCAATTCTGGGTGGTGCTGATCCCCGCTGTGATCTGGACTATCTGACATGCGGAGTTCGAGCTAAAAAGTTTCCTGTTTATTTTTGGGGGTGGGCTTCTATTAGGATATGCGCGGGTGCGAACCGGTTCGTTGATTCTGCCCATCGGAATGCACTCCCTTGTTAATGCCGCAGTGACTATCCTGCAGCTATGGGAGATTCGGGGCAGGTAACCATCTGGCCAAAAGGGTAAGAACATGAGATGTTAATCTGTCTCCAGGTTGAAGATACTTTAGGCTATATATAAAGTTAAAGTTGGAGCGTACTCAGAATCATGCATCCTATAAAACAAAAATCTGACTTACATGGAGTAAAGTATAAATATTTTAATATTACAACGACACAAGTTGGTAAAGGACAGATTCTCGTTCATTCGGGGTATACCAACAATTCCACGGTATATCCGAATTCCGTAGTGAAACTACTTTTATTTTGTCATGAATTTGACACGCTTGATTCTCATGCAAAAAAATATCTTATGATTGAGAGTAAAAAATATTTTCAGAACAAGAACATAATACTAAAGAAACTGCTTAAGCTTTTCCTAGAGTATGTAAGACGAAAAGATTCAAACCTTCTTCTAATTACTTCACAATATGAATCAACCACTCGGGTGTTGTCAACTTTAGTTCATGATGGTTTTTTGGTGTCAAACGTTTCTATTATGAATAAGATAAATATGATGAGTAGGCAAGCTACTGATAGAGAAGGAGAACCGAGTCAGATAAAATCTATTGGAATCCCCACCTGCGATCGTCCTGAGAATCTGAGTCGTTGCTTAGCTAGTTATGTAGAAAATGCAAAAATTTTTAATAGGAACGTATCCTGCATCATAGCTGATGACTCAGCTGATAAAAAATATATTAAAAGAAATTTAAAAAACTTGTACGAAATAAAAGATAAATATGGTGTTGATATATATTATTTTAATAAAAATAGACGGAAAAAATATGCGGATTTGCTTGCGAATAGTGCAGGCCTTCCGTTACCCATAATACATTTTGGGCTTCTTGGTGATAATGAGTCGGCATTTACTGTTGGAGCAAACCGAAATGCTTTACTGCTTCAAACCGTAGGTGAGTTATCCGTACAGGTAGATGATGATACTATCTGTCAGTTCGTTCCTAAACTGCGAAAAAAGCAAACAACAGCACTGTCCTCAGAGATGGAATATGAATTTTGGTTTTATAAAAATCGGGACAGGGTGTCAAATTCAATGGTTAAGGCACCGGATGATTTTCTAGCACGGCATGAAGAATTGCTCGGCCAAAATGTCCATACCTATCTTCAACAAAATGGCATGGATATTAATATCGAACACATGAATTCTGACTTTCTTGATAGCCTGAAACCTCCCGAATCCCGAATAGCACGAACCCACTTTGGCTTACTCGGGGATTCGGGCATGAATCGATATTCTCATCTGGACCGTCTATTACTTAAAGGGGAATCCTTTCACCGTCTTATTAATCCTGCTAAAGATTATTTTTGGAAGAGAGATACCAGGTTCATTGGATTTGGTTCCACGCGAATGAATATTTTTAAAGGCCCATTCTGCATGTCTACGAACATAGGCCTGGATCACCGGTTTATGCTCCCTCCCTTCATGCCAATAAATAGAAATGGCGACGGAATTTTTGGTGTGCTATTAAAGACTTGCTTCGCTGACTTATACGCCGGCAGTTTACCTTTTTTACTTTCCCACGCACCACCAAAGATGCGAACCCACATCAAGATTATGCAAATAGGGGTGTTGAGACCACGAATAAGTGATATTCTTCGATGGCTTATTTTGAACTTTCATCTGTTCTGGCCGGATTCCGGGAGTGATGAAGAGAAAATTATTTTGCTAGGCAGGTACTTGAAGGAAGTCGGGACTATGGAATTGGCCAGCTTTAATGAATTCATTCGCCAAATAGTACATAAATTTCTTATTCAAAAGATAAATCGGTTACGGGAACTGGTTGGGCATTCCGTATCTGCTCCAGATTACTGGCTGAAAGACATAGCGATATATATAAAAGTGCTTCAGAATTCTTTGGCACAAAATAGTGTGGTTACCCCATACGATATTGCTATTAACAATAACGATGATGAGAAAAATATTTACTTCAGGTCCTTAATTAAAAAATTTGGTGAATTATGTATTTATTGGCCACAAATAGTAGATGCCGCTGTTCACCTAAAAGAGGAGGGCATCGAGGTGGCTATAAAATTATAATACGAATTAAATTTTTCTCTTGACATTTCTAACCAAGAATCATAGGCTAAAAATAGACACTGTTTTTATCATAATTTTATAACAGGTCCAAAAGTGCATTGGAAATTGTTAGAGTGGAAAAGGGGATGCGTAATCTATCCCGTCCTTATCTAACTTGGCATGAGATAATTAAGAATAAGAAACGGTGTTAATGCACAGTTGATTATGTAATAATTTTTTGAAACATGTATCTGCAGATATTGATGCTGAGTCAATGTAATTTATCTCAGGTAATATCTTGATGGATACTACACAACCCGTCTTATCACAAACCTGAGTGGTTGTTGTGTGACCACAGGATTGGGAAAAAACAGGGAAGCCCTTTCAGGAGCATGGGCCTGCTACAATTTGGCATAGGCGATTTTTGGATGCACCGGGAGTGTTTACTCCCCTTTCGCAAGATTTGTTAAACGCTGCCGGTTTCCGGCTGTATTAGTGTTAGAATTTTTTTGGGAAGTCTTGAGTGTACCGGAATGACTAACTTTTATGCAGCTGAAGCTGAGGTTGAAATCACGAAAGAAACATGAGAATATAAGCTTGCTTGAGATGACACTGAATATTCATCGGAAAAAACCGTTCATGAACCTTTTGCCTGAAAGGATGGATCATACTGCTTCAAGGCACAAGTTGAATAATTTTATAAGAACTTTTTTTATCAACGGAAAAGGATATCGACATGGGTGAGAGTCGATCAAACAACAAAGAAGGAGGGTTCAAATGAGAGTATTAACCAGAGCCGAAATGCGCCATGTGACCGGTGGGCAATTGGTTGCGAAGGCTGCTTATTGGGTGGTTAAACAGTTATTCAAAACTGAAGTAGTGGATGCTGTTGTAGATCCCCAAAATCTGGGTCAGGGAGAAGAGGATTCTCTGAGAAAATACGTATACCCATTTTACTCGGATAGTCTTCAAACGATTCCAACGGACTCTATTGGTGTTGACTCCACGGCAGTTGATCTCTTGGGATCTTAGGCCGCGGTGCTATGAAGCTTGGCTCCTTCCGATTCCCCGATATTTTCCTGGAATCACGCCCTGATGCTCACCTGGATTATGGGAAGTCCCCGGCACGAATTAAGGTGCGGTCCTCTCGCAAAGGGTACAAATTGATGAGGGTATTTTTTATCCTGCTGGCGTTTGAGGTGATTTATACACTGACACAGATCGGGATTGTGCTCTGGTTTCTTCCCTTTGGGGTGCGAACCGGTTTGATTGCGGTGACGGATACCTTTTGGAAATACATGAATCACAATGGATTGCTGATGATTGTAGCGATGATCCCTACCGACATGCTCTGCCTGATGCTGCTGATTTTCTATGTGAAGCGAACCCGGGAACAGCCCCTGGCTGAATATTTCCATCTCCGGGCTGCCCCATGGAAATCCGTTGGGTTCTGGTTAGGACTCACCAGCTTGTATCTGGTGGTGACCTATGTGACAGATCCCAGCTGGGCGGGGACAGAAGGCACATATACTTATGAGACCGTCCGGAATATGACCCTATTCTGGATCTTGGTTGCCGTGCTTGCACCGATGTATGAGGAGATGCTGTACCGGGGTTTCCTGATAACGGAACTTTCTAAGACCGATCTTCGCCAATTCTGGGTGGTGCTGATTCCTGCAACGGTATGGACTATTGGTCATGGGGAGTTCGAATTAATAAGGTTCTTCTTTATTTTTGGAATAGGGTTTCTGCTAGGGTATGCCCGATTGCGAACCGGCTCGTTGAGTCTGTCTATTGGATTACATTCCTTCGTTAACATAGTAATGACCATCCAGGTGCTGCTGACGATCCGGGGGTCGTAAGTCCATGAAAGAAAGGTTGGTTGCATAAGATGTGGAAATGTTGCCGGGTTGCGGATAATGATTCCTGGTATGTCGATTACTTTCGTGGCCGGAGGATGATTGGATTGTAGGAAAACAGGGAGCCCAGTGAATTTGCCTTTATCCGACCAGGTGCGCAAGATGATCAGGGTTTTTCTTATCCTGCTTGCCCTTGAAGCAATTTATGTACTGGTCCAGATCGGAATTGGTCTCTGGTTTATTCGTTTTGGGCTTAAAACAGGACTGATCACGGTGACGGAAACCTTGCTGAAAAACGTGGGATCCTATGGATTGTTATGGATAGTGCCGGGGATCCCGACCGTATTGCTTTGCCTGATGTTGCTCATCTTCTATGTAAAGCGAACCCGGAAGCAGCCCCTGGCCCAATATTTCCATCTCCGGACCGTGCCATGGAAATCCGTTGGATTCTGGCTCGGCCTGACCGGCCTGTATCTGCTGGTGGATCATTTTGCTGATACCCGCGGGGTAAGCGAGGATATGGTATATACCTATCAGACAGCCAGGTATATGGCCCTATTCTGGATCTTCGTTACCGTGCTTGCGCCGGTGTATGAGGAGATGCTGTACCGGGGATTCCTGTTGACAGAACTTTCGGCGACCCACCTTCGCCAATTCTGGGTGGTGCTGATCCCCGCTGTGATCTGGACTATCGGACATGCGGAGTTTGATCCAGGAAGAGTCCTTTTCCTTCTCGGTTTGGGGATTCTTTTGGGATATGCGCGGGTACGTACCGGATCGTTGACGCTGTCCATCGGATTACATTCCTTCGTTAACATAGTAGTGACCATCCAGGTGCTGCTGACGATCCGGGGGGCGTAAGTCCATGAAAGAAAGGTTGGTTGCATAAGATGTGGAAATGTTGCCGGGTGGCGGATAATGATTCCTGGTATATATGATCACTTTCGTGGCCGGAGGATGATTGGATTGTAGAAAGACAGTAATACCCGTGCATCTGCCGTTATCCGACCAAGTGCGCAAGATGATCAGGGTTTTTCTCATCCTGCTTGCCCTTGAAGCAATTTATGTACTCGCCCAGTTCGGACTTGGTTTCTGGTTTCTTCACTTTGGGGTGAAAACCGGTTTGATCGCGGTGACGGAAGCCTTCCGGAACTATGCGGGATCCAATGGATTGCTGATGATTGTGGCGATGATCCCAACCGACCTGCTCTGCCTGATACTGCTCATCTTCTATGTGAACCGAACGCAGGAGCAGTCCCTGGCCCAATATTTCCATCTCCGGACCGTGCCATGGAACTCCGTTGGATTCTGGCTCGGCCTGACCAGCCTGTATTTGGTTGTGGCATATTTTGCTGACACCAGTGGGGCAGGAGAGGATGTGGCATATACTTTTCAAACCGTCCGGTCTCTGGCCTTATTCTGGGTATTGCTCGCTGTGCTAGGGCCTGTGTATGAGGAGATGCTGTACCGGGGATTCCTGATAACAGAACTTTCGGCGACCCACCTTCGCCAATTCTGGGTGGTGCTGATCCCCGCTGTGATCTGGACTATCGGACATGTGGAGTTTGATCCAGGAAGATTCCTTTTCATTCTCGGTTTGGGGATTTTATTGGGATATGCGCGGGTGCGAACCGGTTCGTTGATTCTGCCCATCGGAATGCACTCCTTTGTTAATGCTGTAGTGACGATCCTGCAGCTATGGGAGCTTCGGGGCAGGTAAGTCCCTGGGTGAAGCATTAACAGAACCATCAACAGTCCTTGGTACAGCCGACCTTCTGCCAGATATGTAGACCTATGGCACCTGATACCGAGGATATATCCTAAACATGTTTTTTGTGGCGTCTCCTGGCATAGTGATGATAAAAATGCCAACATATAATTCCTTTTTGAAGGAGTGAGGATATTTACACTCACCGATTGTACCGGAGGATGATCTCACCGGACTGGCATCGGTGTAGCATGGTTGTCCGGAGTCAAAATATAAGGAAGTGTTTTTTATATCAACATTATGTATGCACCAATGAATATATGCCTTTGCATGAGTGAATTAATGTTGCTTCTATCCAGCTATTCAGAAGCGATTCCATCGATGGAAAGAACACTGGTGAGATGTTCCATATCGCATGGGCCTGGTAAAAGATAATGTGCATGTGCTGTCATGTCGCATCCATGAGGAAATGGTGTCTATGATATCAAAAGAAGGATTATTTTTTCCATTCGTTCGCCAGCTTAATTCAAATGATTGTGGTCCCGCCTGTTTGAAAATGGTTGCGAAATATTATGGGCGTGAATTTTCTCTGGATCGACTTCGTCGGAAGAGCGGAGCCAATAAAAATGGAGTAGATCTTCTCGGATTAAGCGAAACCGCAGAAAATTTTGGGTTCCGTTCTTATGGCATCGCGGTTTCGATGGAAGAATTGACGCATAAAATCCAATTACCTGCTATTTTGCATTGGGATCAAAATCATTTCGTCGTTCTTTATAAAATTAAAAAAAAATATATGTGGATAGCGGATCCGGGCTATGGTCGAATGCGTCTTTCAAAGAAAGAATTCCTTGACCATTGGAGTGGTGATGGCGAGTCTGATACCTCCAAAGGTATTATTCTGGACCTTTATCCCACCTCGCAGTTTTACGCAAGAAATTCTGAGGAAACGAAGCAATTTTCCGTATGGAAATTATTCAGGACATATCTTCGAAAATACAAGCGCTATTTTTATCAGATCGCTCTCGGAATGCTGATCAGCAGCTTGCTTACGCTTCTCGCTCCCTTTTTGACGCAAGCATTGATTGATCAAGGCGTCAATAAGCAGAATATGCATTTTGTGTATATGATTCTGATCGCACAGATTTTTGTCTTTCTAGGGGGACTCTCGGTGGAAATTGTTCGGAGCTGGATACTGCTGCATATTGGCACTCGAATTAATGTTTCTCTGATTGCGGATTTTTTGCTGAAGCTATTTCGTTTACCCCTGAGTTTCTTCGATACCAAGGTCTTAGGGGATATTCTCCAAAAGATCCAAGATCATCACCGGGTAGAGGATTTGTTGACGACTACGACATTATCCACGCTCTTTTCCTTGTGGAATATCCTGGTTTTCGGCATAGTCCTCTTATTATATGATGTGGTCATTTTCGCTGTATACTTTGTATTAAGTGCGTCTGCTATAGGATGGACTTTAATATTTTTAAAATGGCGGAAGAGGCTGGATTACAAACGTTTTGAACAGCTGTCCGCCAATCAAAGCAAACTCATACAGATGCTGCAGGGAGTTGAAGATATTAAGTTAAATAATAGTGAATCCCAGAAGAGATGGGAGTGGGAGGTCATACAATCCCGATTATTCAGGATCAGCGTCTCCGCACTTTCATTATCACAGATGCAGGGTATCGGGGCTGGTGCATTGAATCAGCTCAAAAATATACTGGTTACCATCCTGGCAGCAGCGGCGGTAATAAACGGTCAGATTACCCTCGGGGCAATGATGGCCATCTCAATGGTTATTGGACAGTTGAATGCACCACTCGCACAAATGAGAGGTATCATTCACCGGTTCCAGGACGCAATGATCGGTGTGAACAGGATTAGAGAGATTCACGTGATGGAGGATGAGACGGCTTATGAGAAGCCAGGGTGGACACTGAATTCCTCCTCCCAATCATTAAGATTGGAGCAGATTTGGTTTTCCTATAATGGAATAGCAGGTGAACCGATTCTACAGGATGTCTCATATCGAATTCCCATGGGAAAGGTGACTGCCCTGGTAGGTACCAGTGGCAGTGGAAAAACCACTTTGATCAAGTTGCTCCTTAAGTACTATCAACCAACACAAGGGAAGATTATTCTCGGGGATACAGATCTGCAAACGATCCCTCATTATGATTGGCGAACCCGTTGC